>Ga0074195_1000376_pt1 | contig 93812 bp, 70 predicted proteins | sample EPASupsiteHSE623_FD_64525 | JGI IMG/M metagenome (GOLD analysis project Ga0074195, IMG submission 64525) | Bioremediated contaminated groundwater from EPA Superfund site, New Mexico - Sample HSE6-23 | ecosystem: Environmental > Aquatic > Deep subsurface > Groundwater > Contaminated ...
CAGTTAACCGTCTCGTTGATCTTGGCAAGCGGGTCGCCGTTCTTGTCGATTTTATGCAATCGGTCCTGCAAGTCGAAAAAGCCGGGCTGGATCATGGCTGGTCTCCATCGGGTTAGGTTGTCGAGCGGCCCCTTAAAACGATTGAGACAGTAACATATTTACACAAAATCAACAATTTGATACTTAAATATGCCGCTTGTTGCTGCATTTAATTTTCAAGAAACCCAAAAGTAAAATAGTAAGGTGTCCTCTATTCGCCTTCTCTCTATTTGGGAAAGTGTTGACGTTTTAGAATAAAGTCCGTGTTAGATATCTTTGCTATTTTTTCATCTTTGAAATCTGATGTAGTCGCTATCTCGCCTTCTAACTTGAATTCTATGTCTTGCTGATTAATAACCTCAATACAGACGAGGTTGTTGAATTTATCTGGATTAAGTGCTGCTGCTCCAACAATAATAGTTGCATGAATTGTAGAATTCCATGACGGATCATTATTGATTGAAATGTCCCACCCTGGTGGAACATCCTTCATGAATTTAATTCTCCCAGAATTGATGGTTATTCTAAATTGTGTTATTCTGGACTTATCAATCAACCCTTGCTTCAAAGATAAACAAAATGTTTCAGATGCCTCCATGTCAAACGGAAAAAAAAAGCAACATGCCGCAATAGCAAAGAAAATAAAATCTCTCATGGCACCTCCACAGTAACCCATACTTTTCCTGCACCCAACCCACCAACCAATTCCCGGAATGCTGTCGGAGTCAAATCAATTATTTTGGATGGATCCGGTCGTAATGGTATCAAGGCTTTTCTATCATTCCCTCTTGCAAACGGTCCCCTGTCGTTAACTACGGCCTTTATTTCCTTTTCACATCCATCATTTTTATACCTCACCGTTACGGTTGTCCCAAATTTTGGCACTTTCTCACCTGTCATCGCAGCGGCCATTGCATCGGGGTTAAATTTAGCTCCGCTAGCTGTTTTGTAGCCAACCAGATTGTAATACGTCGCATAACCAGAATAAGTTGACGCTAGCCCTTCAGGATCAACCCAATTCACCGGATCATTTTCCACATACCCGAACAAATTCGAGTCACCGCCGGCAAAGCCGATGGGGTCCTTGGCGGTCCATTTGCCGATCTCGGGGAGGTAGTCGCGGGCGCCGAAACGCACCAATTGGGTGTCGCGGTCATGGAGGCCGCCGGCAAAGCCAAAGGGTACCGCAAAGGCGGGGTTGCTGTCAGCAAGGATGGTGCCGAAGCTGTCATAATCGATCCGCTTGACCACTGCGCCCATGCTGTCGGTGACCAGCCGCAGGGAGCCGACCTGATCGTAGTGCAGGTAATAGCTGGCGCCGCCCATGTCCATGGCCGGCGGCATCCGGCCGTCGGCATAGCGGAACCGCTGGATCAGCTGGTTGCTGCCGTTGTACACGGCCAGCAACGTGGTCGGGCCGGACCAGAGATAGCGTTCCACCACCACGCCGTTGACCGCCTTGGCGATCCTCCGGCCGAGCGGGTCGTGGGTGTAGGCGAGTTCCGTGCCGTCGGGCAGGCGCACCCCGAGCAGCTCGCCGGTGGTGGAGTAGGCGTATTCCGTGGTCTGGCTGCCTTCGATCCGGGCCGCCAGCCGGTCGTCATGGTCGAACTCAAAGGCGATTGATCCGGCGGTCAGGGTATGGTCCTCGACCGAGTGGGTGAACAGCCGGCCGGTGATGCCCAGATCGAAGTTCATCTGGAAGGTGCGGTTGCCGTTGGCGTCGTAGCGGTACTCTTCAACCACTGTACCCCCTCTGGTCACCGTGCGCAACCGGCCCAGGGGGTCATAGGTGTAGGTCAGGGTGGTGCTGGTCCCGGCAACGGTCTCGGCCCGGGTTGTTATCCTGCCGTCGGCCCTGCGGTCGAGGCTGTAGCCGTACCGGCTGCCGCCATTGACCGAGGCCTCGACCTGATCCGCTTCGCCATGGCCGTTGAAGCTGCGCTCAAGCCGGAAGGCCCCGTCGCTCACCGTGGTCGCCAGGCCGTTTTGGCTATCCCTGGTGATGGTGAAGGGGCCGGCCTTGGTCAGCAGGCCGTCGTCGTCATAGCCCATGGCCTCGGTGGCCCCGGCATAGCCCAGAGAACCGAGCCGCAACTCGTTGGTATAGCTCAGGTCCAGGGCCGCGTTCAGGGCGCCGCCCTGGCTGACGCGGGTCACCAGGCTAGCGTCGCAGTCATAGTCCAGCGACTCCGCTCCCCGGGTGATGGTGTCTACCTGGTCGCCGCAACCATAGGTGTAGACGGTGGTCCCTTCGCTGGTGGTCGTGCCGGTGAGCAGGCCCGAGCTGTAGCTGTTGACCAGCGTCTTGCCCGAAGGCAGGGTCACCCGGGTCAGTTGCCGCTCGGCGTTATACTCATAGCGGGTGGTGCTGTTCAGCGGGCTGGTCGTGCTCTGGGGATTGTTCACCTGGTTGCGGGTGAAGCGGTTGTCGGCCGGCACCGCGGTGCGGTACAGGCTCAGGTTGCCGTTTTGGTCGTACTCGAACTGGAGCACGGAGTTATCCGGCCGTACCACCCGCTTGACCCGGCCCGCGCCGTCGTAGTCGGTCAGGGCAGTGACCCGGCCCATCGGATCGGTGATGGTGGCCAGGTTGCCGGCTGTATCGTAACTGTAGCGGGTGGTGCGATCGCCGGTGGTCACGGATTCCGGCTTGCCGTCCGCGCGGTAGCTGGAGCTGGTGGCCAGCAGACCCGGCACGCTGTGTTTCAGCGGCAGCAGGGTGGCGGGGTCATAGGTGGTGGCGCCCGTGCGGCCCAGAGGCGAGGCCACGGTACGGGTGGCGGTGGTGATGTTGTGGGTGATGACGGTTGCCTTGCCGTTGACGGTCACCGTCCGGCTGGCGGTCTCGGGCAGGCCGTCGCCGTTGGCGTCGGTATAGGCCCTGGTGACGGTGGTGGCCAGGCTCAGGCCGCCGGGAGTGGTCAGGCTGGTCCGGGCGGGATAGGTGTAGCCGAACCAGGGATCCAGGTCTTCGGACGCCTCAATTTTTGGCCCGCAGGACGAACTGCGCACCGACTCCAGCCCATCGGACGAAACCCTGGTGGTGGTCACCTCGCCGCTGGCCGCGGTGCTGATGGTGTCCACCGCTCCGGTCGAGGTGGTGTTCTGCTCGACCTCGCTCTGGGTATGGGGAGTTGTGGTGGTGCTGGTGGTCTTGCCCTTGCTCAGGGTTGTCCGCGTGAACTCCCAGACCCCCTGCTCCTGATCGGTGGTCCGCACCACCCGGCCGTTGCCGTCAAAGACATGATCGAACCGGTTGCCGTTGGGCTCGATCTTGGCGGTCAACAGCCCGTTGTTGTGCTGGTATTCGAACAGGTAGGGATTACTGTCCGGGTACTTGACCGAGAGCAGTTGATTATGTCCATCGATGCTCAGCTCAGTACGCCAGCCGTCGGGAGAAATGATGGCGGAAGGCACGCCCAGCGTCTGCTCGATGGTGATCACGTTGTCGAACTGATCAATGATGCGGGTCAACTGGCCATCGCCGTTGTAGCCGAACTCCAGCAGCATCGCCCCGGTCTCCAGATCAAAGGTGGCGGTGTGCAGGCCGGCGGCGGAAATCACATGGCCGATCCCGCTGGCTTCGGCAAAATGGATGGGTTGTTGGCGATAGCTCGGCATCGAGACCTTGCGGATCAGCCGGTTGCCCCGGTCCGGGATGAGCACAAAACCCTGGGCATCGATGCTGAGCCGGTGCGGCTGCATCAGTTGGGCCCGGGTGGAAGGGCCGTCGTCGCCGGCCAGGCCGGGAGCGCCCTTCCCGGCCACGGTAGAGATGTAGCCGTCGGCGCCCACCTTGCGGATCACGTCGCCATTGCCGTAATGCTGGGAGAAATAGAAATTGCCGCGGTGATCGAAGACGATGCCCGAGGCACTGGTGATGCCGGCATTGACGGCCAGGCCGCCGTCGCCGGTATAGGCGGAGGTGCCGTTGCCCGCCACGCTGGTAATCGTGCCGCTGGCATTGACCTTTCTGATCCGGGAACCGTCGGCGATATAGAGGTTGCCGTCATGATCGACGCTGACCGAACTGGGGTTGCTCAGGTAGGCCTGGCTGGCCGGGCCGCCATCGCCGTTATTGAGCCCGTGGAGGCGGTAATCGTACTGTTCCCCGGTGCCGGCGATGGTCCGGACAAGGCCGTCGGTGGAAATCTTGCGGACCCGGTAACTGCCTTCCAGGACCTGTCCGCCTTGGCATACTCCTGTCACCGGATCGACATCGCCGTTTACGCAGGAGCTGGCCTCGGAAAAATAGATGGCTCCGGCATCGTCCACGGCGATACTCGAGGGGATGATGCCGGCAAGCAAGGCCGGGCCCTCGTCGCCGGTCGACTCCCGTTGGCCGTTGCCGGCAAGGGTGGTGATGATCCCGGCGGGATCGATTTTCCGGATGGTGTTGCGGCCTGCATCGGCGATATAGAGGTTATCGCGGGAATCAAAGGCGATATCGCTGGGGATGTGTATTCGGGCCCGGGTGGCCTCGATACCATCCTCGTCGCTGAGGCCGTTTATGCCGCCGGCGACCACCCGCACCACGCCATTGCGGTCGATTTTGAGGATGGCCGCGTGCACCTGATTGGCCACATACAGATTCCCGGCACTATCGATGGCCGTGCTGACCGGGGTGCTGAACGGCGTCTCCTTGGCCTGGGCTCCATCCCGGGCCCAGCCCTCACCGCCGTTGCCGGCGACGGTCACGATGACTGAGGTATTGTTGCGGATGACCGATCCGTCTCCCTTGTGCAGGGTTGTCGGGTCCACGGGATCAAGATGATGGTGTGCAGACAGCGTCCAGCCTTGCGCCAAGCCATACCCTTTTTCGCCGGGATTGATGGTGAGCTCGCTGCGCCGCCAATTGACCACCTCGTCCCGGGTCGGCACTGCGGTCGCGGTGGTGCCGAACTGGCCAAAGGCCATCTTGAGATATCCGGAGTCCATGTACACCGAGTCGTAGACATAGCCGATGTTGACATGCGCGCTGATCGTATGCCGCACCCTGTTGCCCAACAGATCCTTGCCGTCCCAGGCAAGTTCGGCGATCTGATCGGGCAGCACCTCGACCGTGGTGGTCAGTTGCCTGCCCGCCACCTCGACATTGACCAGAATACGCTTCACGCTGGCCGGCACTGCACTGCCGGTGACCGGGACGGTGATGACGTGACCATAGCCTTCGGTGCGGTCGCTGGCATACACCAGACTGAGCCCGGTACCGGGGATGGAGATGTCTTCGTAAAAAATGCGGCTCTGGTTGCCGGTCGAAGACCCGGTCTTTGATTGCGGACAATCCGGGCACAACTGTTCATCCTGCTTGGGCTGACCCACATCCAGCATGTGCAAGAGCTCAAAAAAGGAGCACCAGTTGAAATCCCAGGGACTGAAATGGTTCACCTCCACCCGCCAATAACTCTCTCCCGGCCGATAGACCTGGGGGTCGTTTAAGCCGGTTACCTCATCCCGGAAGGAACCGTTGCCATTGAGGTCGTTGGGACTGCCGTCGCCGTCGCTGTCAAGGGCATCGACCACGCCGTCGCTGTTGGTGTCGAGCAGGGTGACGACAACGCCATTTTTGGCGGCGACCCAGACGCCCTTGTCGCGATCGTACGAGCCGACGGGAACCGCCGCACCGATGGCAAAGCCAAGAAAGTTGTTCACCCAGGTGACCACTGGCTTGGTAAAACGGACCCGGTCCGCTCCTTCGATTTCCAGTTCGGCGCAATAGGTGAACGAGGAAGTCTTGGGCAGTTCGGCGGGCATGGCCTTAGGGGTTTGATATTCGGTGGCCCGGGTAACGAATTGTTTGAGTTCCCGGATGTCCTTGCCGTTTTCGTCAACCGCAAAGGCCCGATTGTTCCCCTGGAACACCATGGTGAGGGAGCGCGAGCCGGACCCGTCGGCAACGATCGAACTCCGGTGGGTGACCACCGTTCCCGCCTGTCCGTCCAGCGTGACCTGGGTTGCCTTGGTGTCCTGGCGGATGAGCTGTACCGTTGAGGCAATGGCGATGTCGTTGACCGGAACATAGGTAAGGCGTTGGGCGGGAAGATGCCCCTCAAGGAAATATTTTACCGTCAACGTTGTGCCGCCCTCCACCGGCAAGGTGAAGCTGCCGTCTTGATCGCTCGTGGCCGTGCCGTATTCCAGGTGACCGAGGATACTGACCGTCACCCCCGCCAGCGGTGCGCCGGAACTGTTCTGGATCTGACCGGTGAGCAGGCTGAAACGCCCCGGATCATGATGGTTGATGGTGGCGTCGGCGGGAATCAGGCTCGAATAGGACACCCCGAAGGAACCCGCCGGCTGCGGGGTCGTATTGCCGTTGACCTGCACGGTGACCCGGGCATTGGCAACGCCGCCGGGGCTGGTGGCGGTCAGGGTGTAGGTGGTGGTGTGTTCCGGCCGCAGCAACAGGGCGCCGTTCAGGGGCAGGTTTCCGATGCCGTTGTCGATATGCACCGAGCTGGCATCGCTGGTTGACCAGGTAAGCCCTGCTGTCCCGCCCTTGCTGATCACCGCCGGAGAAGCAGAAAACTGAATGGCGGGAGGTATTGCGAACGAGCTCACCTCAACCGTGACGCTGGCGGTCGCGGTCCCGTTCTTCCCGGTTGCGGTCATGGTGTAGGTGGTTGCCTGGCTTGGGGCGATGGCAATCGATCCGTTAACCGGCACATAGCCGATGCCGTTGTCAATCTCCACCAAATCCGCCCCCATGGAATGCCAGACCAGGGTGGTGGATTCTCCCGGGCGCACGGAATAATCAAGGCTCGAAATGCTGACCGTCGGCTTGCTGCCGGTAAACATGGAGAGACGAAAATCCTGTTTGATGTTGGCGCCGGCCATCACGACCTCTTTCGTCAGCATCCTGCCATCCGGCAGGATCACCTCGATGGTGTGGGCGCCGTTTGCCAAGGGCAGCGAATACCCGCCGGCCGAGGCCGAATACACCGCGGTCCCGCTTTGGCGGTCACGGATCAGCACCTGGCTGACTCCCTCATCCTGGTCATAGACCTGATCGCTGTCAATATCGGAATAAACCACCCCCAGCATGGCGTGGTTACCGCCGGAGCCGAAGTTGCAGGTAACCACTCCGCCGTAGGGCATATCAGCCCGGATGCTTTGGTGAACATAGCCGATACCGATTTCAGTCCACTTTTCCCCGAGCATGTTGATTCGATGCCCGCGGCCTGGGTAATCCGTATCAAGGAACAGGTCATCGTGCAGCTGCAGAGAGGTCTGGAAGGAATCCAGGGCAATACTGGATGTGATCGCCGCGATATTTTCTCCACAGCCGCTCAAGTATCCTTCAGCCGTGCAACGCTGCTCCGGGCTGCTGCCATCGCTGCCTTCATGGGCGAAATAGTGGTTGGCCACCATGTCGCGGCTGTGGCCACGGGCGGCCCGGGTCAACCGCGCATTGAAGGTCAGTGGCGGCAGAGGGGACGCGCTGATCAGCTCGGCGGGCGGGCCTTCGTTCAAGTCAATTTTAAGCCTGGCCGCCTCAGCCGGCGGATTGGCTCTGGCCCGGTTGATGGCTTCGAGATGCGCCTGCTCTTCCGCGGTCGGCTCACCAAAGGGATCGTCAACAACGATGACCAGGCTTGCCTGTGCCGTTTTTCCCAAGCCTGTCACCTGGATGCTATACTCGGTGGTTGCGGTCGGGGTGAGGGTTCTGCTGCCGTTGCAGTCCACCCTCCCGATGCCGGGGTTGAGGGTGGCGGTCTCGCAATGCTCGCTGTGCCAGGTCAGTTGCACCGATTCCCCCCCGGCGATACGCTGCTTGTCAGCACTGAGCGAGACCATCGGAAGGGCAACATAGGTCAGGGCAATGTCCGCCCTCTGTACTTGTCCGTGGTCATCGGAGGCCACGGCCACGATGTTCTGGAGGCCCGGAGCGTCAAGGTGAACCTTGGCGTTGAAGGTGGTCCCGGACACGGTGGCCGGGGCGCCGTTGACCAAAACCTTCGCGCCCGTGGAAATGCGTCCGCTGACGAGCACATTGGGATCTGTCACCGTGCCGCCGTTAATCGGCGTATCGACCGCCAGGGACAGTTCAGGATAGACAGCCACGAACACGGACTTAGTTACCGTCTCCGCTACCCCGGCCACGGTAATGATATAGGTGGTATCAACGGTCGGGGCGACGGTCACCGAACCGTTGGTGTTCACAGTGCCGATACCGGGCTTGATGACCACGGTGCGGGCGTTCTCCGTGTTCCAGGAAAGGGTCGTGTTCTGCCCTTGTTTGACGGCAGATGGTGAGGCGGTAAAATCCACAGTGGGAGGCGGATACTGCACCTGGACCGCAATATTCCGTGAAACGGTTCCCCCAGGGCCCTTGGCCGTTGCCGTATAGAGCGTGGTCTCGTTGGGGGTGATGGTAATCGACCCCTGGGGGCCCTGGATACCAAGACCGTGATCCAGAGTCACTGCATCGGCATTGGTGCTGGTCCAGGAGAGGGTGGCTGGCTCCCCTGCCGTGACCATGGCGGGAGCAACGGCAAGCGACAAGGTCGGTTTGGGGTGGACCACCTGGACGAGCGTCCGGGTAATGGTGGCGCCACCTGGCCCGGTGGCGGTGGCGGTATAGGTGGTGGTGGTCGCGGGAGACACGGTCATGCTGCCGCTATTGGCGACAACGCCTATCCCCGGTTCGATGGACAGGGTATCGGTAGAGTTGCTGTTCCAGCTCAGCGTAGTGGAACCACCTGCCGGAATAATACCGGGATTGGCCGCCAGGGTCGTTACCGGAGCCTGATCTTTGGGAATAACGTTGATGGTGACACTGTCACTGGTTGTGCCGCCTGGCCCGATAGCGGTCATGGTATAGGTAGTGGTGGTGGTAGGGGCAACGGTTCGCTCCCCACCCAGTTCGACCTCACCAATCCCCTGGTTGATGCTGCTGGTGGTCGCATTGGCATACACCCAGGTCAGTTGAACCGTTTCCCCTTGATTGATGGTCACGGCAGAGGCTTTCAGGTCGGCCATGGGATAGACGAACCCCACATACACCTGCGATTGACGGGTTCCCCCCAAGCCTTGTGCTGTCAGGGTGTAGACCGTGGGTTGCGTAGGCGTGAGGGTCATGGACCCGTTCAATGCCACCGGGCCGATGTCGGGTGAAATCGAGCAGGACGAGGCGCGGGTGCTGGTCCAGGTCAGGGTGCTGCTGTCACCGACTTTCATGATCGAGGGGTCGGCACTCAGGGTGGCGGTCGGGGCGATTTGGTAGAGCGTTACACTGTTTGTATTGGCTCCCCGCTCATTGGCTGCGGTGATCGTATAGGTTGCGGGCAATGTGGCGGGAGTGACCGTTATGCTACCCGAGGGTGCTATTGCTCCTATTCCCTGGTTCATGCTGACCGTGTCGGCGCACGAAACCGACCAATTCAGGGTTACCGATTCTCCCAGGTCAATACCCCAACTGGAAGATGAGAGCCATATTGATGGCACAGAGGAGGGATAGTAGACGGTCCGTCTTGCTGTGCCGCCCTCACCGGTGGCCGTCAGGGTATAGCTCCCCGCAGTCATGGGATACACCTGCCGGCTGCCTTGGGCCTCGACGGTGCCGATATCCGGCTCAATGGTAACTTTGGTGGCATTGGCAACCGACCAACTCAAGGTCAGGGGTTGGCCGGGGGTCATGTTGCAGCCAGGAGAGATAGTGAAGTTTATCGCAGGGGCCGGCGGTGGGGGCGGCTGCATTATATAGAAGGAGGCCCCATACTTCTGTGTCCCGGCACCATTGGTCAGGGTCAGATAATAGGTGTCCGATGCCGAGGGGGTTACTGTAAGCGAGCCGGATGAGGAGACCTGGCCTATGCCATGATCGATAACGGCGCTGGCAAAACACTGCGGGTTCCACTGCAAGGTCGTGGATTGTCCCGGATTTATATAGTATGGCGAAAAATAAAAGCTGGCGCTCGGATAGGTTGGCGCGGTTCTCTTGGTCAACGAGGCCTCGTTGAATGCGGTCAGGGTGTAGAGTGTTGGCGCTTGGGGAGAGGGAAGCGTTATGCTCCCGCTGGCTGCGACTTCCCCGATCCCTGGTTCGATGAGGACGGTCGTTGCCAGGGTGGTCGACCAGGTCAAGATTATGTCGCCGCCGGGGTTGAATCCCGAGCAGGGAGAGACGGAGAAATTTGCCGACGGGTAGGAATTGACATATACGGAAAACTGTTGCACAGCCTCACCGCAACGGCCGTCATCGACCTTGACCGTCACGGAATAATAGCCCGCCTGGGTGCCGGATGGCGTCCATTCGATCAGTCCGGTAGCCGGATCGATGGCCATGCCGGGGGGCGCTTGGGTCAACGAATAGGTCAAGGTGTCGTTATCCGGGTCTGTAGCCTTGACTTGGTAGGTATAGCGCGTATTCCACGTGGCGTACGTTTGAGGGTAGGAAGTGATTTCAGGATAATCGATCTTGCCCGGTTCGGATTGATTGCCCATGCTGTTCACCGGGGTTATCACCCCGGTACTGCCATCCAGATCAAATACATGCCAAGCAGTGCCGCCTTGATTGGGTACGGAAAAGACCACGGGTTCCCGGTCGCCATAAAAGACTTTGACTACTGCTCCGGAACGGGCGAGCCCATAATATCCTGCGGAGTAACGGTTCGTGAAATCATGGACATAATAGCGATACGTCCCTGAACCACGCTCGGTGATGGTGATCGTTTCGGGACCGTATCCATTCCGGTCATCCAGATCGAGACTGGCGGTGGGAATGATTTTATCGAAATAGTAGCAGTGATACCGGCACCCTTGCGCACTGGGTGCGGTCAGGTGCGCCTCCAGGTCTGCTGGACTGGCATTCCAGGTTAGGATGATGCGGATTTCCCCGGAAGCCAGGACCGGGGAAAGCACCAGATCCTGGTTGGTTAACTGCACATTGGCAGCCAGGGTGACCGTGCGGTGGTTCTCGATATATCCGTTGTGCGCAGCGGAAACGATATACGACCCGGCGGGCAGGGAGGGGAAATGATAGATGCCTTCCCCGTTGCTGGTGGTGCTGCCGACCACCGCGCCGGGTTCCCCGTTGTTGTCGAGGTACAAAAGGGTATGCACCCCGGCAAGCAATTGACCGGTGACGGCATCGATGACGTGCCCGGAGAGACTGCTGTCGCCGGACACAACCTGACACAGATCTGCTGCAACCGAGACAACATTATTTTCTTCGTTGGTCTCGGTGTAGTTTCCTTTTCCCGTCCCATCATCGTCGACACTGGCAAACAATGTCGCCTGGGCAACGGCAGGATGGGACCATGGCAAAACGATATTTTCCGAGGCAGCAACCTGTAATTCCTTGGTGCTGAAGGCGGTGCCGAGAAGAATGCCCCCGCTCTTCGGGTCGCCATGGTAAAAGGAGACCTTCAGGCCCGCTGGGATGGGATCCTTGCCAATGTTTGCAACCTGTGCGATGAGATCAACTCGTTCGGGGCAGCTTTCCGCATGTACGGTCAGGGAAGAAGCCTGGAGATCATACACCGGATCCGGGAGCGTCTGGATGATCTCAAGGGAAAGATACGAGCCGGGCTTGCTTTCCAGTTCCACCCGAAGGGTGTTGCTCTCAAGCAAGCGGATCGGTATCTCGAGGAGATAGGTTTGATGCTTGAAATCGTTATGGGTAAATAAAACCTCTCCGTTCAGACGCACAACGCCTGAAGTAACCCTGTTGTCCTTGTTTGGTTTCTTATCTTCCAATCCATTGTAAATACGTAAGACCGCGGTACCGACGGTTGCTGAAAACGTATTGGTATAGATGTTTGGCTTGCCTTTGGTGCGAATATATTTCTTTGGACCAAACGCACCAATTTCGCTGGCCTGGACCAGGCTCAACGCTACCAAGGAAAACAGGAATAGAAAAAGGCAGTACTTCAGGGAGAGCAGGCTTAGCCGTTTCATAGATTCTCGCTTAAAAAAAATGAAAAAGGCACAATGTGTGCCTTCCGTCTTGTCCGCATGTGCTGACAAGTAATTATTCGTTGTGGAGCCTGTCGCAAGCGCGTACAATTTCTTCGTAGACATCAACAGTTGATATAAAAAACCCTTGACCAAAATCCATGCCGCTATAATTCCTCCGCTGGCGGAGGTAAGCCAGGTGGCGAAACCAACACCATTCCCCTCCCTGAAAAACTGTCGGAAAGCGGAACACGAATCGCGCGACAACGCAATTGGTGGAATTACCTAATCGTCATTAGGTAATCTCACCCGGTATCACTTAAGAAACTTTTTAAAAATAGGGCATTGCAACCATGTCCCCCTTACATAAGGAAAACAGGAAAAGTGACTGAAACCGCATTTTTTTCAGAAACGGGAGGGCGAGATCAGGGGGCTTCCCTGAGAAGGACTGTCGAGAGGGAACCGGATATTTCCCGTAACCTCGGGGTGCAGAGCCCGCTGGACCGGTGAGCCCATGCAACTGCGACCGGCCCTGATGGCCCGTTTTCCCGGCATGGACCCCGCCAGGCTGCCCGGTGGTTTCGACCGGGTGGGCGACATCGCCGTGATCTCCCTGGTGCCGGAACTGGTTTCCTTTGAACACGAGATCGGCGCCCTCGTCCTGGACCGGCACAAGACCCTCCGGGTGGTCGCCAGGCGCGATGGTTCCTACGGCGGCGAATTTCGTACCCTGCCCCTGCGGGTCATTGGCGGCGAGGAGCGGCTGACCACCGTGCATCGGGAAAACGGCGTCACCCTCCACCTCGACCTGGCCCAGGTTTATTTTTCCGTCCGCCTGGCCCACGAGCGGGCCCGGATCGCCGCCCTGGTGCAGCCGGGCGAACGGGTGGCCGTGCTCTGCTCGGGCGTCGGCCCCCTGCCCCTGATCATCGGCCGCCACAGCCGGGCCGGCTCGGTGATCGGCATCGAAAAGAATCCGGTGGCCCACCAGTACGCCCTGCGCAACCTCCGGGCCAACCGCGCCATCCGCACCGTTCGTTTCCTCGAAGGCGATGTCAACGAGATGCTGCCGCGCCAGGGGCGCCTTTTCGACCGCATCCTCGTCGCCCTGCCCCACGGCGGAGAAGCGCTGCTCCCCGTCGCCCTGGCCGCCCTGCGGCCGGGTGGCGCCCTCCACTTCTACGCTATGCAGGCCAAGGGCTGCGCCAGCGCCACCGTGGCCATGGTCGAGGCGGCCTGCCGAACCGAGGGCTATCAGCCGCATTCCCGCCGGGTCACGGCCTGTGGCCATTGCGGCCCCATTGTGCATCGGATCTGTCTGGATGCGGTCATCGAGGCTGAATAATCAGCATGACTGGACCGGATCAGCCGCAACGAACAATGAAAATCGGCCCGGCCAACGAAACAATCGGCATGTGAACATGGTTTCGCCCGGAGGGCCGGGCTTCTCCGGCCCGAGAGGCAAGGCAAAAGGGTGTAGAGCCCACCCAGTGGGCGAAAAAGAACAAGTGACGATTTTCATATAAAAAATCCGCTTTTCCCTGATCTCCGGCGGCCATTGCGGTTCGCCACCACCTGTGCTATCTTCTCCCCATATCCGGCCCGCGAGCGGGCAACACGCCAATTCCCCCCGGAGAAGAACATGGATACCACCGGTTACGTTAAAAAACAGACCTTTTACCTGGCCGTGGTCGCGGCCCTGATCCTCGGTTTTCTCGGCGGCGTGGTCTATTCGGTCTATCGCGCCCCCGCGGTCACCGAATCCCAGGAAGCAGGCCACCAGCACGAAGCGAACCAGGCCCTCGCCGCCCTGGAAAAAGCTGTCATGGACAGGCCGAACGACAGCCAGGCCTGGGTTGAGCTGGGTCACGCCTATTTCGACACCGGCCAGGCCAAACAGGCCATCAACGCCTACAACAAGGCGCTGGAGCTGGCACCCGGCGACCTCAACGTGATGACCGATCTCGGCGTCATGTACCACCAGGACAACCAGCATCAGAAAGCGGTCGAGCTGTTCGACCAGGTACTGAAGAGCAATCCCAAGCACGAGCAGGCCCGGTTCAACAAGGGCGTGGTCCTGCTGACCGGGCTGAACGACCGCAAGGGGGCGCTGGCCGAGTGGAAGACACTGGTCCAGTACAATCCCATGGCGGCGGCGCCTTCGGGCAAGATGGTGGCCGACCTGATCGACCAACTGGAGAAGGAAGGGGCTAAACCGCCCAAACCGTAAGGCGGCGCCTTTTTCCCGGCGGGCCATCAACGGCACCGAACAAAAGCATCGCCGCAATTGACTGAAAACAGCCGGTTTTCAGCTTGACAGCCCCTGGCGGTCCCACTATATTTCCGGCTCTTTTAGACATTTGTCGTTCTCCTAAAAAGCCAGGAGATCGACGTTCCGCGCTTCGTAATACCCTGTATTTGTGTGTTGAAGGTTGAGCTTTCAAGGGTTTTCACGAGGCCATCACATTCCCGTTCCCATCGGCCCGAGCCACCGCAGCGGCGCCCCCGGACCGACCGTACTTCAACCACAAGGACGACTGTATGAGTAAAATCAAAGGGTCACAGGCCATTATCAAATGTCTCCAGGAAGAGGGCGTGGAACTTCTGTTCGGGTATCCCGGCGGCGCGGTCATTGAACTCTACGACGAACTGTGCAAGAGCTCCATCCGCCACATCCTGGTGCGCCACGAACAGGGCGCGGTCCATGCGGCCGACGGTTTTGCCCGCTCCACCGGCAAGGTGGGCGTGGCGCTGTTGACCTCCGGCCCCGGCGCCACCAACGGCGTCACCGCCATCGCCACCGCCTACTGCGACTCGATCCCGCTGGTGGTCCTCACCGGCCAGGTACCGCGCGCCCTGATCGGCAACGACGCCTTCCAGGAGGTGGACATCGTCGGCATCACCCGGCCCTGCACCAAGCACAACTACCTGGTCTACGACCCCGAGGAGCTGGTGCCGACCCTGCGCGAGGCCTTTTACCTGGCCGCCTCCGGTCGGCCCGGCCCGGTCCTGGTCGATCTGCCCAAGGACGTCATCGCCTCGATGATCAGCTATCCGCCGAAGAAGCCGATCAAGATGCAGACCTACCAGCCCAACGTCAACCCGCACCCCAACCAGGTGGAGAAGGCCTGCCGGGCCTGTCTCAAGGCCAAGCGGCCGGTGCTCTACGTCGGCGGCGGCGTCATCCTCTCCGGCGCCAACGAGGAGCTGACCCACCTGGCGCGACGGCTCAACATCCCGGTGACCATGACCCTGATGGGATTGGGCGGCTTTCCCGGCACCGATCCGCTGTCCCTGGGCATGCTCGGCATGCACGGCTCCTACGCCGCCAACATGTCGGTGGCCAAGAGCGACCTTTTGATCGCCGTGGGCTCGCGCTTCGACGACCGGGTCACCGGCCGGCTCGACGCCTTTGCCCCCCAGGCCAAAATTATCCACATCGACATCGACCCCTCCTCGATCAGCAAGAACGTCGAGGTCGACATCCCCATTGTCGCCGACTGCAAGCTGGCGTTGGCGGCGATGAACGGCTGGCTCGACAAATCCGGCGAATTCAATCCGCAGGAAGTGACCGAGTCGCACCAGCCCTGGGTCGAGCAGGTCAAGGAATGGGATGCCAAACACCCGCTGGCCTATCTTGAGAACGGCGACATCATCAAGCCCCAGTATGTGATCGAGACCCTGCACAAACTCACCGGCGGCAACGCCATCATCACCACCGAGGTCGGCCAGAACCAGATGTGGGCCGCCCAGTTCTACAAGTTCAACCATCCCCGCCGCCTGCTGACCTCCGGCGGGCTGGGCACCATGGGCTACGGCCTGCCGGCGGCCATCGGCGCCCAGATGGCCTTTCCCGAGGCCACGGTCATCGACGTGGCCGGCGACGGCTCGATCCAGATGAACATCCAGGAACTGGCCACGGCCCGCGAATGCGGCGCCCAGGTCAAGATCGCCATTCTCAACAACAACTACCTCGGCATGGTGCGGCAGTGGCAAGAGCTGTTCTACAACCGCCACTATGCCTCCACGGTGATGGAGGTGACCCCGGATTTCGTCGCCCTGGCCCAGGCCTACGGTGCGGTCGGCCTGCGCGCCAAGACCAAGGCCGAGGTCGAGCCGGTGATCAAGGAGGCCCTGGCCACCAAGAACGTGGTGATCATGGACTTCGCCATCGCCCGCGAGGAAGGCGTGTTCCCGATGGTGCCGGCGGGCAAGCCCACCACCGAGATGCTTTTGGTCTGATTCCCATTTGCATGCAAGATGACGCTCCCGATCCGCCATATCAGGGCAGCGGCTGGAAAACCCAGCGCCTTGAATGGGGAGCGATGCTGGACGATACCCAATCTTGTTCGCGGGCACGGCCCGCTCCTACCGGTCTCATATCCATGCGCGTAGGAGCGGGCCATGCCCGCGATATAAATCTCGAATTCGGCTCCCCCCAACAGCCACAACCGTCGAACAGGATTTAGCCATGAAACACACCCTGACCGTCTTACTGCGCAACCGGCCCGGCGCGCTCTCCCGCGTGACCGGCCTTTTCAGCGGCCGCTGCTTCAACATCGAGAGCCTCTGCGTGGCCGAGACCTACGATCCCCAGGTCTCCTGCCTGACCGTGGTCACCAGCGGCGAGGCCGCGATCATCGAGCAGATCACCAAGCAGTTGCACAAGCTGATCGACGTCATCAAGGTCAACGACGTCAGCGAGGGCGAATTCGTCGAGCGGGAAATGGCGCTCATCCGGGTCAAGGCCGAGGCCAGCACCCGGGCCGAGGTCCTGCGGATCATCGACATCTTCCGCGGCAAGGTGGTGGACGTCAGCCCCACTTCCTACGCCCTGGAAGTCACCGGCTCCGAATCCAAGATCAAGGCGGTGATCGATATCCTCCGGCCGCTGGGGATCAAGGAGATCGTCCGCACCGGCAAGATCGCCATGGCGCGCGCCCCCAAGAAATAACCGAAACAGCGGCGGCCGCCGGCCCGCGTCCGGCCCATTTTCCCCTCCCCCGGAGTCCCATGCAGAAAACCGAACATCCCCTGGCCCTTGAAGGATATCCCTTCATCCTCTTCTCCGGTTTCGCCACCCTGGTCCTGGCGGCGCTCGGCCTGACCGTGCCGGCCCTGGCCGGCCTGCTGCTCACCGGCTTTGTCACCTACTTTTTCCGCGACCCGGCCCGGGTGCTGCCGGAGGAGCCGGGGGCCATCGTCTGTCCGGCCGACGGCAAGGTGATCGTGGCCGAGGAAATCGACGACGACCGTTTCCTGCACACCCGGGTGCAAAAGATCTCGATCTTCATGAACGTGTTCAATGTCCACGTCAACCGCATCCCCCTGACCGGGACCGTGGAAGGGGTACTGCTGTCGCCGGGGCGCTTCTACGCCGCCGACAAGGCCAAGGCCGTGCTCCACAACGAATTCTGCGCCCTGACCCTGACCACCCCGGACAGCCAGCGCTATACCGTGGTCCAGATCGCCGGCCTGATCGCCCGCCGCATCGTCTGCCGGGCGGAACAGGGCGACCGGGTCCTGGCCGGCGAGCGCTTCGGCATGATCCGTTTCGGCTCGCGGGTGGACCTCTACCTGCCGCTCTCGGCCCGGCTGACGGTCACGGTTGGGGAAAAAGTTCGCGCCGGGGAGACGGTGCTCGGTTTTCTCACCAAGTCCCCCGGTGGCGGCAGCGAAGAAACGGTTGCCTAACTCACCAGAGTATCGTATAATATCGTCATTCTGATTCCGCGTCCCTGAGCGGCGGCCATGCGCCGGCTGCCGGGGAACGCCGGATCCTGCATCAACAACACGGGCCGCTTTCAGGCGGCCCGATCCCGACGAGCCGACCATGGAAAGCACCGTTCCCGTTCCCCAGCCGCCCAACCGTTTCTACGTTGTCCCCTGCATGCTCACCATTTGCAGCCTGTTCAGCGGCTTTTACTCAATTGTTTCCTCGTTCAACGGCCATTTCTTCGCCGCCGCCGTGGCCATCCTGGTGGCTGCGGTCTTCGATGGCCTCGACGGCCGGGTGGCGCGAATGACCCACTCGACCTCGACCTTCGGCATGGAGCTGGACTCCCTCTGCGACATGGTCGCCTTCGGGGTGGCCCCCGGCGTGCTCGCCTATCTCTGGGCCCTGACCCCCTACGGCCGCTACGGCTGGCTGGCCGCCTTCCTTTACGTGGCCGCCACCGCCCTGCGCCTGGCCCGCTTCAACTCCCAGACCGTGGCCAGCCCGAGTCACGATTTCACCGGCCTGCCCTGTCCGGCGGCGGCCGGCATGATCGCCACCGCGGTCATGTTCAGCACCCATGTCTTCAAGATCACCGACTCCGTCCAGCACATCACCATCATCCTGATGGTCTACCTGCTCTCCTACCTGATGGTCTCCACCCATCGGTACCTGAGCTTCAAGCACATGGACATCGCCAAGGAGAAGCGATTCCAACTGATCGTCGGCCTGATCCTGCTGCTGATCCTCCTGGCCAGCGAGCCGCCCATCACCCTGTTCGGGGCCTCGCTGCTCTACATCCTCTCCGGCCCAGTACTGGCAATCAGGGCTCGGCTGCGCGGCAAGAAACCGCAACCCGTCAGCCAGGAAAACCCGCCCCTCTGATTTGTCGCCCCCCCGCGAGATTGGAGTGCGCATCACCGGCGGCAGCGCCCGGGGCCGTAAACTGACCCCTCCCCGATCCGACCTCATCCGGCCGACCTGCGATCGTGTGCGCGAGGCTTTGTTCAATATCATCGGCAACCGCATCGCCGGCAGCCGAGTGCTCGACCTCTTCGCCGGCACCGGTGCCATCGGCATCGAGGCCCTGAGCCGGGGCGCCGCCTCGGTCCTGTTCGTCGACCACTCGCTGGAAGCGGGCCGGCTGATCGAGGCCAACCTCCGCGCCTGCATCCCCCGGCCACGCGCCGCCTTTCTCGCCCTCAACCTGGCCACCATGTCCCACCTACAACCGCTGCACGCCGCCATGCCCGCCGGCGAGCGCTTCGACCTGGTGTTCATGGACCCGCCCTACCAGAAAAATCTGGCGCAACGGGTGCTGGCAATGGTAGAACAGGCCGGCATCCTGGCGAAAGACGGCCTGATCGTGGTGGAGGAGCACCGGCGGGTGATGCTCCCGGAAACGGTCGTCTCCCTTGCCCTCATCGATCACCGCCGTTATGGCGAAACCGGGCTGTGGTTCTTCGCGCCGCAGCCGGACACCGCACCGACACCATGAACGACAACCAGCTCTCCCCCCCGGCCGCCGAGCCGGGCAAACCTTTGCGGATCGCCCTCTATCCGGGGACCTTCGACCCGATCACCAACGGCCATATCGATATCATCGAGCGCGGCCTGACCCTCTTCGACCGGGTCATCGTCACCATCGCGATCAACGTGCAGAAGGTGCCGCTGTTCTCGCTGGAGGAGCGCATCGCCATGATCGGCGCCTCTTTCCAGGGGTCCGAACGGGTTGCAGTGGGTTTTACCGATGGATTGATCGTCGATTACGCCCTCCAAAACCACGCCCAGGCCATCATCCGCGGCCTGCGGGCCGTTTCCGATTTCGACTACGAATTCCAGTTGGCGCTGATGAACCGGCGTCTGGAGCGCACGGTGGAGACGGTCTTTCTCATGACCGGGTTTCGGTGGATCTACATCAGCTCAAGCAACATCAAGAACGCGGCCCGGTGCCGGGGCAAGATCACCGGCCTGGTACCCGAGCATGTGGAGAAGGCCTTGCAGGAAAAGTTCGCCTGATGGAGGTTCCGGTTCGCGGCATGGACAGAGGCACCGGACCGGTCGGCGGTCGGCGCGATTTTCTGGTTCGCTGGCTGCAATGGGGGGCGGCGGCGGCAGCGGCCGGTTTGCTCTATCCCCTGCTCCGCTTCACCGGTCATCGCATCCCGCCCAAGCCCCGGCTGATCGAGGTGCCGGCCCCCCTACCCTTAAGCGGCGTCCACACCGGCCACGACTTTCTCCTCTTTGCCACCCCGGAGGGGGTCACGGCCGTGTCCCGGATCTGCACCCATCTCGGTTGCCGGATCAACTACCAGGCGGACAAGGGCTACATCGAATGTCCCTGCCACCACAGCCGCTTCACCCCGGACGGCACGCGGATCGCCGGCCCGGCGGAACGAAATCTTCCCCGCTACGAGGTCACCCGGAAAGAGGACGCCGAAGGCCGGATGATCGCCTACGTGGTCCACCTCTGATGCCGGCCCGGTGGATCGAAACAATGGCGGCGGCCCCGTTGCGCTGGCTGCTGGCCTACCGCTGGGGGGGCGGTTCGCTGATCAGCCTCTTTCTCTCGATCCTATCGGGGATCGTGGTGGCCCTGCAGTACGATCCCGCGGCCCCCTTCTACTCGACCGGCGCCATCGAGCTGGTCGTGCCCTACGGCTCCTTCTGGCGGGGGTTGCACTACTATTCCAGCCAGGCTTTTTTCCTGCTGCTGCTGGCGCATCTGGCGGTGGTGTTGTGGAAAAACGAGGTGGTGTTCGAACGGGGGGCCTGGATACGGCTCTGCGCCACCGTGCCCAGCGGGCTGTTGCTGCTGTTCACCGGCTATGTGCTCCGGGGCGACGCCACCGGCGAGGCGGCCGGAGCAATCGCCGAACACATCTGCCTGTCCGTGCCCCTGATCGGCTCGCAGCTCAACGATCTTTTCTTCGATCTGGCCGGCAGCGGCCTGCGCAAGGTCTATGCCCACCACCTCATCGGCCTGGTGGTGCTCGGCGGCGTGACCGCCTGGCCCCACCTCCGCCGCTACCCCGGACGCTGGCGCAACCATCTGCTGCTGGTCCTGGCCACCGTGCTGGTGTCCGTGGCCTGGCCCGCGCCCATGGAGCCCAACCGCTTCGGTCTGCTGTTCATTGCCGGCCCCTGGTTTTTCCTCGGCCTCCAGGAACTGCTCCGCTTTCTCCCGCCCTTTGTCGCCGGGGTGCTTATACCGCTGCTGCCGCTGCTGCTCCTCTGCTGGCTGCCCAAGGGTTCCCGGTCCCGGACCCTTTTCCTGCTCACCATCGGCTGCTGGCTGCTGGCCTACGGTTTCTTCACCTATCTCTGCATCCTGCGGATCTGACCAGCATGGCTGGACCCAATCGGCCGACCGCAACGTCCAATGCAAGGTCTGCGCACAGGCCCGCACCGCCACCCGAACCAACATCGTTCATCTAAACCGCGACCAGCGCCGGTTCAATCGACCCGCAACAGCGACAACCGTTCCGGTGCCAGGAACCGGTCGAGCAGGGTCTCGCCGTCCAGGTGGTCGAGCGCGGTCATTGGGGCAGACACCACCTGCCGGTAGACCGCCTCCACCGCCTCGCCATAACGGGCCAGAGAGTAGCGGGTCCGCAGGAGCTCCTGGTTTTCCGGCAGGGCGGCGCGCAGGCTGGCCGGTGTCGGCAGTTCGCCGGGACCGAGCAGTGCGGACGACCCGCCGACGGCAACCAGCCGGCGGAGGACTGTTTCCTGCAACGGTTCGTCCAACCTGCCGAAATCGATCCGGTCCTCGTGAATCCAGGCGGTCAGCACCCGGCCAAGGTCGTCTTTATCCGGACAGCGCCCATAGGCGGCCAGATTGCGTTGCAACCCCTCCCGGGCCGCCCACGCGACGTGGTCGCGGCCCAACCACTCCAGGGGGACCTCCAGCCGATCATAGGTCCAGGGCAGCTCCACGCCCTCGCCGCCGATGCGCGGCGTGATCTCCGGCAGGTTGCGGCCGAAGACCGGGACCCCGAGGGCCCAGGGTTCGAGAAAGGCCATGCCGAACCCCTCGGCCACACTGGTGGTGACCGCGACATCCGCCCGGCCGAGGAGGTCGACAAAACCGGGACCGCCCGGCCCCACCATCTCGAACCGGACCGGCAGCCCCAACTCCGCGGCCACCTGCCGCCAGCGCCGATACCGGGGTTGTTCCGCCGGATTCTCCGGGCCCGAGGTGGTACCGAACCGGGTGCCCGTAGGCGCCAGGGCCGACCAGAGGAGGAACTCGCCCAGATTCTTGCGGCGGATGGCGCGGGTGGGATAGAGCCAGAGCGGCTCCGAATCGGCGGGAGCTGGGGCGCGATCACGACCGGTCCAGCCCAGATCCACCGGATTGAGCAGGAGATGGAGGTGGTCGACATCCAGGCCGGCCTCCCGCAGGTAGCGGTAATCGCGGCGGTTGAGCACCCCATAATGAATATGATCGCCCTGGGGGTAAAGCAGCCGGGAGAGGGAATCCCGGCATCCCCCGGCCATGGTGGCGAGCATGGCCCGGTAGTTGGCCGGCCGGCCGTCCTCGGCAAAGTCGTGGATCTGGAACAAAAACCGTTCGCCCTGGTCGGCCAGCAGATGCAGGGCCAGGGGCAGGACCAGGCTCTTGCCCAGGCTGTGGTTGTGCACATGCCAAAGATCGGGTGGCCCGCCCAGGGCCGCCACGGCCTCGGCCCGCATCTGCGCCGCCAGCTCGGCGGGAGTGATCAAGGGCCGGTCGGCCTCGTACTGGAGGCCGGGAATGACCCGATAATCGCCGGCATCAGCCACTGCCGGCGGCTTGCCGATCAGGGCTACGGTCTTGACGCCCCGCTGGCGCAAGGCCTTTTGCTGGTGACAGACGATGCGGGTGACCCCGCCGCTCTGGAGATGGTAATGGACCAGGGCAACCCGCATCGCTCAGGGCTCCGGGGTGGCAACGAGATGGTCGGCAACCGCCGTCGGCGGCAGGGACCACGCCCCATGCCCGGCCCCCATCGCCTGCCGTTGTTGCCGGTACGCCTCCACCTCCCGCATGGGCGGCCGTTCCGGCTCGTCGATGACCAAGGTCTCCCGTCGGAAGGCGCCATGGCGGCGGGCGAACTGGTGGAGCAGCCCGGCTGCCGCGGGCTCGGGCCAGCCGCCTTGTCGCTGCAGCCGTCGCTCCAGGACCTGGAGGATGGCGCCGGCCGTGCGGCCGAGCTCGGCGTTGCTGCGGCTGCGGTGGCAGCGTTGCCCCAGATCGGTCTGGGCAAAGATCCCCAGGCCATGGCGAGCATGGAGGTCGACCAAGTGCGCCACCTCGACACCGTAGCCCACCGGGAAGGGAATGGTTTCCAGCAGGGAACGCCTGGCCGCGTACTCGCCGGCCAACGGCTGGACAAAACCGGTCAGTTCAGGGAAATGGCGGGACAGCATCGGCCGGACCAGGATCTCGGTCACCCGGCCGCCGCCAAGGAAGGTTTCTGTCTCCGGTCGGCGGTCCGGCCGATCGTAACAGGCCTTGACATAGCCGATCTCCGGGTGGTGCAGGAGCGGGCCGAGCAGCCCGGTGACGAACCGGGGATGGATGTTGGTGATGTCGGCGTCGATAAAGACCAGAATATCGCCCCGGAGCTGATGGAGCGCTTTCCACAGGTTCTCGCCCTTGCCGCGGTGGTGTCCCGTTGCCGGCAAAATGTCCGCCGCCCGATACACCTCGGCCCCGGCCGCGGCCGCCTGTTCCAGCGTCCGATCCCGCGAGCCGGAATCGATCACCGCGATCTCGTCGAGCAGCGGCACGCGCCCGCAGAGGGCCGAGCGCAGGCAGGCGATCACTTCCCCGATGGTTGCCGCCTCGTCGAGGGTGGGAATGCAGAGGGACAGGGTCAGCCCCTGCGCCTCTTTGCATTGCCACAACTCCTCGATTCCGGCGAATCGGGCATGATGAAACGTTCGAGTCGCAACCCACTGGCCGACGGTGTCCATGTTGCTCCTTCTGCCGGCCGCCGTGCATGCCGCCGGGACCGTTCGCCGGGAAAGTCCATGGGGGCGATGCCGCCGGCACCCCAGGAATCCTTATCAAAAATTCAGTTATTCCGATTATATGCGCAGGAAGGCCACCAAGTCAAGTCCTGGCGTGCCCGTGAGGAGAAAAGCCCCTGCTCACGAACCTTCCGACTCGTCGCGCTCCCGAAAGACCTCCTTGGCCGCGAACAGGCTGTTGAGGGCCGCAGGAAAGCCGGCATACACCGCCATCTGCATAATCACCTCCACCACCTCCTGCCGGGTGCAGCCGACGTTGAGCGCTCCGTTGACGTGCACCTTGAGCTGCGGCGCCGCGTTGCCGAGCGCGGTCAGGGCCGCCACCACGGCGATCTCCCGCGACTTGAGATCCAGCCCCGGCCGAGAATAGATGTCGCCAAAGGGGAATTCGATCAGATAGCGGGCAAAATCCGGGGCGATATCCTGCAAGCTCGCCACCACCCGCTCACCGGCCGCGCCGTCGATTTCGCGCAATTTTTCCCAGCCGCGCTGGTATCTGTCCTGGTTGTTCATGCTGCTCCTCCGTGGATATGTTCCGTTTGGGGCGGCGCTCTTGGGATCGCCGCCCCCTCCTCGTTGTCCACACCCTACGACTTCGAGTGCACTCGAAGTCAAGCGGAAATCTACCGGCAGAGGTGCTCTTGATAAAGCCGGATTTTCTCCCGCAGCTTTTCCAGATGTTCCTGCTCCCTGGCAATGCTCTGTTCGAGCCGCCGGGCATGCTCGGTCAGCAACCGCATCCGGGCCAGGGCGGTCTCGTCTCCCTGGTCTCTCAGCTGGGCATACCGCAGGATCTCGGCCAGCGGCATGTGGGTTTCCTTGAGCCGCTTGACGAAAGCAATCCAGACCACATCCCGTTCCGAATACCGGCGGTGATTACTGTCGGTCCGGTCGATGACGGGCAGCAGGCCGATCTTTTCGTAATACCTGAGGGTGTGCGGCGAAAGGCCGCATTGCTTGGCAAATTCCTTGATCTGCACAGGATCGTCTCACAATGAACGGGTTGTCGGCCGGGGACGGACCCCGGACCAGTCACATCCGGCTGTGGCGGATGATGGAGAGCAGCAGCCAGAATCCCATGATGCCGGCCACGAGAAAGCCGAGCAGGCCGATCACCGGGATGGAATGCCAGTGGGGCGGGATGTCGGAAAGCACGATCAGGGAGCTGCCGACGATGAGGGCGGCCAGGACTATGGCGAAACTGATGCGGTTGGAAACCTGATCCAGGGTGGTGCCCAGGGATTTCAGGCCCCGATGTTCGAATTCCAGCCGCATCCGGCCGTTGCGCAGTTGGGTGAGGATAGTCCGCAGATCCTCCGGGAGCTCGCGCAGCAGATGGACATAGGCGGAGCCGGTGAGCGAGATCTCCTCGGCGATCCGTTCCGGCCGTAACCGACCCAGCCGGACCTTGCGCATGAAGGGCTTGGCCAGCCGGATCAGCTCGAGCTTGGGATCGAGCATCAGCCCCACCCCCTCCACGGTGCTCAAGGCTTTCAGCATCTGATACATGTTGGGCTTGAACGAGAGTTTGTGCCGGGTCACCAGGGCCAGCAGATCATGGAGGATCTTGCCGGCCTCCAGCTTGTCCAGCGGCCGATACAAATACATATCCATCAGGCTGCCCAGGTCCCGCCCCAAGGCCTCCCGGTCCACCTCGCCCAACTGGATGGTCATCGTGAGTACCCCGCCCACCGACTCGCGCTCGTTGCCGGCCACCAGGTTGAGCACCAGGTCGGTGAAATCCTCCCGGTCCTTGAGCGACAGTCGCCCCATCTGGCCGAAATCGATGAAGCAGACCACATTGTCCGGCAGGATGAAGACATTGCCCGGATGGGGATCGGAATGAAAAAAGCCGTGGATGAAGATCTGCTCCATCACCAGGTTGGCGCCGCGTTCGGCGATCAGCGTCAGATCGTAGCCCTGCTCGCGCAGCGTCTCGACCTTGGACGACTTGATGCCCACCACATATTCCATCACCAGCAGCCGATCGGTGCTCAGCTCCGGGTAGACCAGGGGCACGTGGATGGCCGGGTTGCCCTCGAATTGTCGGGCAAAGCGCTGGATATTGGCCAGCTCGATGGAAAAATCGATCTCCCGGCTCAGGCTGCGGGCGAACTCGTGGACAATGGCCATGGGCTGATGGCCCTGGACCTCCTCCAGGTACTGTTCCATCAGTTGGGCGATGTGGGCCAGGATTTCGAGATCCACCGCGATGACGTTCTCGATGCCGGGCCGCTGCACCTTGACCACCACCTCGGCGCCGCTGTCGAGGCGGGCCCGGTGCACCTGGCCGATGGACGCGGCGGCCAGGGGTTCGGCGTCAAAATAATGGAAGATCTCCTCCGGCAGGCGCCCCAGTTCTTCCCGGAAGATGGCGTGAACCTCCTCTAGGGAAAACGGCGGGACCTCGTCCTGGAGTCGGGCCAGTTCATCGAGAAAATCCGCGGGAATCAGGTCGGGGCGGGTGGAAAGGAGCTGGCCGAGCTTGATGAAGGTCGGCCCCAGCTCCTCGAACACCAGCCGCAGCCGTTCCGGCCGCGACAGCCGTGAGATCTGTTCCCGCGGCTTGCGGTTGATCATCTGCAACCCGGATTCCAGGTACTGGTCGATGTGCAGCCGATCCACCAGATCGTTGAAGCCGTACTTGAACAGCACCCGCAGGATGCGGTGATAGCGGTTGAGATGGCGGTAGGTCCGGCTGATGGCGCCGATTTTCCGGATGCTGAACATGGACGAATCTACTCGCCGTTACCCCGATTGATCGCGATCTGCAATTCCTCGATCTTGCGCTGCAATTCGGCGATCTCATCCTTGGTGGCCAGATTGAGTTGCTTGATCCGGTCCTCGACCCGCTTGTTGATCCACAGATCGAGCTGATCCTTGGCCTTTTCCGACTTGCGCAGCAGGTCGTCGACAAACTGCCTGCCCTCCTCCTGGGACATCTTGCCCTTTTCGATCAACTCGCCCTTCAGTTCCTCGATCTTCTCCTTGGTGAGAAAGGCCGCGCCGATGCCGGCGTACATCACGTTCTTCAATAACTCTTTCATGGTTGCCTCCGTTGAACAAATGAACATGTGCAAATCCCTGCTTGCACTATATGACGTGAATTCCTTGTGCGCATCTATTCCTTGTCGATATCGCGATGCCAGACCGTGGGATGTAGACCGTTGGCCTCCAGCAGGGCCCGCAGACGCTCCGCCACGGCAACCGAGCGATGCTTGCCGCCGGTGCAGCCCACGGCCAGGGTGACTGAGTCCCGCCCCCGGACCGCGTATTCCTCCAGCAGAAAGAGCAGCAGGGGTTCCAGCAGGTCGAGAAAGCGTTCGCCGGACTCGTTCTCAAGCACGTAACGGGCCACCTCCGCCTCCAGCCCGGTATGGGGCTGCAATTCCGGCACCCAGTAGGGGTTGGGCAGGAAGCGGACATCCCAGACCAGATCGGCCTGGAGATGGCCGTGTTTGAAACCGAAGGAAAAAAGGTCGATATTCACGACAACGCCTGTGCCAATGGGATAATGGTCATATCCGGTCTCAATCCGCCGAGCAGATCATGCGGATACTCTCGGCCCGTTCGTTGATACCGCGCTTGAGCATCTCATGGTTGTAGGCGGTGATGACGTCCTGGCGCTTGAGCATGCCGAGCACCCAGGGTTCCTCCAGGGTCTCCACCACCGGGATCTCGTCGATCCCCTTGACGTCGAAGAGCTTCATCGCCTCGTAGCAGTTGGTGTCCGGGGTGAGCATGATCACGTCGCGGGCGCAGATGGCGCCCACCAGATGGCAGACGCGCTCTTCCTCGCTGTGGAGGATGGTCTTGACATCCTGCATGGACACCACGCCCACCATCAACCCTTTCTGGTCGACCACCGGAAAATAAAAACTGTTGCGGGCAATGCGGAACAGTTCGAGCAGATGATTGATATTGGCGTTTTCGCTGATGAAATCGACATCCTCGGTGATGGCCTTACCCACCTTGATCGATTTCATGATCGCCACCTCGCGGCCCTCGTGAATGTCGATGCCCTCGCGGGTGAAATCGACGGTGTCCATGGAATCGCCATAGAGCCAGGAAGAGGTCACGGTGCCGAGGATCGCGGTCAGCATCACCGGGATGATGATCATGTAGTTGCCGGTCATCTCGAAGAGCAGAAAGATGGCGGTGAGGGGGGCATGGGTGGTGGCGGCGAGAAAGGCGCCGATGCCCACCGTGGCGTAAGCCCCGGCAGTGGCGGTGGTGGCGGGGAAAAAGTGGTGAACAATGCCGCCGTAGGCCCCGCCGAGGACCGCGCCGATGAACAGGGCCGGGGCAAACGTGCCGCCGGCGCCGCCCGAACCCAGGGTGATGGCGGTGGCCAACGACTTGAGGAAGACCAGCACCATCATCCGCCACACCAGGGTGTCGCCGGCCAGGGCCTTGGCAATGTAATCGTAGCCGTTGCCCATCACCTGGGGGAAAAAGATACCGATGGCACCGACCAGGAGGGCACCGAGGATCGGCTTGAGCTGGTCATGGAGCCCCAGCCGCTGGAACCGGTCGCGGACCAGGTAGAAAAAACGGATATGCAGTACCGCCGTCACTCCGACAATCACCGCCATCAGGGTATAGAGCGGGATCTCGACAAAGGCGTTGACAATGGTGTAGTCGGGGATGGGAAAGGCGGGCACCGTGCCGTAATAGGCGCGGGAAACCACGGTGGACAGGGCCGAGGCGATCACCAGCGCCGAAAACGAGGAAATCTCGTAGGTACCGAGGAGCACGATCTCGGCGGCAAAGAACATCCCGGCGAGCGGCGCGTTGAAGATGCCGGCGATGCCTCCGGCGCACCCGGCGGCGATGTAGACCTTCATCCGCTTGCCCGAGACCCGGAAGCGCTGCCCGACCTGCGACCCGAGGGCGCCGCCGATCTGGGCGATCGGCCCCTCGACCCCGGCCGAGTTGCCGCTGCCGATGGTCAGGGCGGTGGCCACAATCTTGATGAAAATATTGCGGGCCCGGATCACCCCGTTTTCCAGGTTGACCCGGCGCAGGAAACCGGTGAAGCCGTAGCCGTTGACCTTGCCGGGGAAGGCCAGGGAAAGGGGGATGAGCAGGGCGGCGCCGGTCATCGGCAACAGCGGCAGCAACAGATGCCGCCAGCCGCCCTCGCCGATGCCGAGGGCCTCGTATCCCCAGACGAACACCATCTCATGGACCAGATTCACCGCCTCGCGAAAGACGATGATCGCCACTCCCGACATGAGGCCGATGCAGCCGGCGATCAGGATCATCCGGGTCCGCTCGCCCGGCAAAAAAAGCTTTATCTTGGTAAACATAGCCGTTCCGGAATCTCGCAGCCGATGGCCGCGGCCTGGCGCAGAAAAAAGGCGTCGGTCATGCCGGCCAGGTAATCGCGGACCATGGCGGCCGGACTGTGCGTGGCCAGGTAGGCGGGCGACATCGACCGGAGGAAACCCCGATGGTCGGCCGCGCCGGTCATTTGCTGCGCCCTGGCCAGGTAATGGGCGAACAATTGTTCGTAACAGCGATGGATCTTGGCGAAATCCGGCTTAAAGGCCGGGTTGGTGTAGATCCGGTGGTAGTTGAAATCCTTGAGCTGACGCAGCGCCCCTCCCACCGTCTCGCTGAAGCCGATAGAATCGCTGGCAACGTCGCCGGTGGCCGCTTCGCGAACCCGGGCGCTGTTGGCCAGGAGATCGGTCACCAGGGTGTAAACGATGGTGCCGTTGCTGCTGCCGAGCACCTCGGCACTTGCGCGGGGAATCTCGTCGCGGTCGATCAGGCCCAACTCGATGGCATCCTCGAGGTCGCGACCGATATAGGCAATGGTATCGGCCAGCCGAACCACGCAGCCCTCCAGGGTCATCGGCGAGAGCGCCAGGCGGGGATCGTCCTGTTTGGCGGCAATCTCACGGTCATGGGCGGCGAAATCCTTGTCGCGGGCCGGTCGAAGCTGCCGGCCATGGACCTCGCCGTCGTGGCAGAGGATGCCGTCCAGGACCTGGAGGCTGAGGTTCCAGCCCGCACCGCCCCGTTCGAACCGATCGAGGAACTGCACCGACTGGATGTTGTGCTGAAAGGAGGCGAGACCGTGCCGGCGACAGATCTGCGCCAGGATGCGCTCGCCCTCGTGGCCGAATGGCGGGTGCCCGATGTCGTGGCCCAGGGCGATGGCCTCGATCAGGTCCTCGTTGAGCCCGAGAAAGCGGCCGATGGTCCGGCCGATGCGCGAAACCATCTGCACATGGAGCACCCGGTGGGTGATATGGTCGTTGTCCACCAGCGAAAACACCTGGGTCTTGTCGATGTAGCGGGTGTAGGCCCGGGAATGGAGGATGCGGTCGGCGTCCTGGGCAAAGGACTGACGATGATCGACCAGGGTTTCCTCAACCCTGCGCACGGCCTGGCGGCTGGCGCAGGCCAGGGCGCTGAGGCCGGCTTGCTCGCGATCGTCCAACTCCTGCCTGATACCGTTCAGCCAGTCCCGATGTTGCCCCGCGTCTCTTCCAGCCATGGTCCTCCCCCATACCGCTTCCGCTTCGTGGAGACGACGAGCATAACAAAAAGCCCTGGCGAATCAAATAATTTTCAGCGACCAGGACCCGGACCCGGGGGACAATGTCGCTTTGGCGGGGCAGAAGTCCGCAAAAACCGGAGCCGCTCTTGTCCCGCCATCCCCCTTTCCTTATAGTTGAAACCGGAAAAGGTGCTTGCTTCGCCTCCGGGCGAAAAAAATCAACCGAGGATTCATGTGCCATGGCAGAGCAAAAACAACATCCCGATCCGGCCAAGGTGGCTTTTCTGCGTTCCCTGCCCGACCATATCAAGAAAACCATTACCGGCGAGGAGGCCGAACAGTTCATGTACGGCACCGAAATTCCCGAGTCGTTGTACTACAAAATCAAGGATTACTTGGAGGAGAGCGACGAATAACGCCCCTTTCGGCAGGGGCGACTCCCTGTTCTGCCGGCGGCGCGTGCGGTGCCGGGCGGTGTTTCGCACCGCCTGCCGCGTCCCTTTCCGTCCTCTTTCCCCCCTTGCCAACGCCGCGGATGCGGCCCTTTTCACCCCCTCGACGGCAAACGACAACTCATTGCAACTGTATGGGTTTTCGACAACGCTTTAGCATTGCATAATGCCATTTTTTGGTTTATCGTGGCCCACCAAAATGCACTGAATCCCAATTCATTGCGGTGGCCGTCCCGGCTCAACCGATTGAATTTTTTTTGTGCAATTGAGGCGTGCATGTTCCGCCAAAGGGCGGGCGATTGTCTGAACCGGATGGATACCAATCACTCGTGACGGCACCGATGCCGTCGCTCCCTGTCTCTCTCCGGAACACACGAGCTGTCCTCCCCTTCTTTCCCGAAATGAGCCGCCGCGAGCCTTCGCCGACCAGATCGGGCGCAGCATGCGTTTCTAGGGTTCCTTGAGGAACCTTCTTTTCATAGCGTTCATCTTTAACCGTTTCCGGCGGTCAACCAACTGCCGGCGAACACCAACCACCGTGTAAGGAGAATGATCTTATGTCGCGAAAAATGGTCACCATTGACGGAAACCAGGCATGTACGCATGTAGCGTATGCCACCAGTGAAGTCATAACAATCTATCCCATTACGCCATCCTCCCCGATGGCTGCCGAGTCCGACGCTAAAGCCAACGCCAAACAGGAGAACATCTGGGGCTCCATCCCGGTCATCTCCCAGATGCAGTCCGAAGCCGGTGTTGCCGGTTCCATCCACGGCTCGCTGGGCGCCGGCGCCCTGTGCACCACCTTCACCGCCTCCCAGGGCCTGCTGCTGATGGTTCCCAACATGTACAAGATCGCCGGCGAGTTGATCCCGACCGTCTTCCATGTCACCGCCCGCGCCATCGCCTGCCAGGGTCTGTCCATCTTCGGTGACCACGGCGACGTCATGGCCGCCCGTCAGACCGGCTGGGCCATGATCTGCTCCCAGGATGTCCAGGAAGCCCAGGACTTCGCCCTGATCTCCACCCAGTCCACCCTGGCTTCCCGCATTCCGTTCCTCCATTTCTTCGACGGTTTCCGGACCTCCCACGAGGTAATGAAAATCGAGGAGCTGACCTTTGACGACATGCGCGCCATGATCGACGAGGACCTGGTCATCGCCCACCGCCAGCGCGCCCTGACCCCGGACCGCCCCACCATCGGCGGTACCGCTCAGAACCCGGATGTCTACTTCATCGGTCGCGAGACCGTGAACAAGTACTATGATGCCATCCCGGGTATCGTCCAGGGCACCATGGACAAATTCGCCGCCCTCACCGGCCGTCAGTACCACCTGTTCGATTACATCGGCGCCCCGGACGCCACCGACGTCATCGTCATCATGGGTTCCGGCGCCCTGACCGTGGCCTCCACCGTCGAGCACCTGGTTGCCGAGGGCAAGAAGGTCGGTCTGGTGATCGTCCGCCTGTTCCGGCCGTTCGATCCGGTTGCCATGGTCAATGCCCTGCCGCCGACCGTTGAGCGCATCACCGTGCTTGATCGCACCAAGGAGCCGGGCTCCAACGGCGACCCGCTCTATCTCGACGTCCGCACCGCGGTTACCGAGGCTGCCGAGGCCAACCCCACCATGTTCACCCCGGTTATCCTCAACGGTCGCTACGGCCTCGGTTCCGCCGAGTTCACCCCGGCCATGGTCAAGGCTGTGTATGACAACATGGCATCCTTGGCACCGAAGAGAAAATTCTGTGTCGGTCCCAACGACGACATCACCTTCACCAGCCTCAAGTACGACAAGTCCTTCAACATCGAAGGTTCCGACGTCTTCCGGGCCCTATTCTACGGTCTGGGCTCCGACGGCACGGTCGGCGCCAACAAGAACACCATCAAGATCATCGGCACCGAGACCGACAACTCCACCCAGGGCTACTTTGTCTACGATTCCAAGAAATCCGGCTCCATGACCGTTTCGCATCTGCGCTTCGGCAAGAACCAGATCGTGGCCCCGTACCTGATCAACAAGGCCAACTTCATTGCCTGCCACAACCCGGCCTTCCTCAACACCTATGACATGTTGGCCAACATCGAGCCGGGCGGTACCTTCCTGCTCACCACCACCTTCACCAAGGATCAGATCTGGGATCACCTGCCGGCCCTGGTGCAGAAGCAACTGATCGAGAAGAAAGTCAAATTCTACATCATCGATGCGGTTAAACTCGGCCTGGCTCTGGGCCTGGGCGCGCGCATCAACATGATCATGCAGACCGCTTTCTTTGCCATCTCCGGCATCATCAGCAAGGACGACGCCATCAAGGCGATCAAGAAGGCGATCAAGAAGACCTATGGCAACAAGGGCGACAAGATCGTCAACATGAACTACGGCGCGGTTGACGGCGCCATCGAGAACATCGTCGAGGTCAAGATCCCGAAAAAGATCACCGGTCACGAAATGCCGCCGATCGTTCCGGCGGATGCCCCCGACTTCGTCAAGAACATCACCGCCAAGATGATGGAAGGCCACGGCGAGGATATCAAGGTCTCTGAATTCCCGAATGACGGTCGCTGGCCGACCGCCACCACCCAGTGGGAGAAACGCAACATCGCGGTTCAGGTTTCCGAGTGGGATGCCGAGACCTGCATCCAGTGCGGCCGTTGTTCGCTGGTCTGCCCGCATGGCTGCATCCGGATGAAGGTCGCCACCCCTGCGGCCCTCAAGGCCGCCGGTGCCGGCGCCTCCTTCAAAACCGCCGATGCGGTGGGCAAGGAATTCAAGGATATGAAGTTCACCATGCAGATCTCCACCGCCGACTGCTGCGGTTGTACCCTCTGCGTGACCGTCTGCCCGGCCCGCAAGAAAGACGCTGCCGGCAACAAGACCGAAGAACGGGCCCTGAAAATGGTGACCAACACCGAGGAAGTGCGCCTGGAATCGGCCGCCAACTGGAAGGCTTTCCTGGCCCTGCCCGAAGTCGACGACAACCTGATCAATGTCGGCACCATCAAGGGCAGCCAGTTCAAACGGCCGCTGTTCGAGTTCTCCGGCGCCTGTTCCGGTTGCGGCGAGACCCCGTACATCAAACTGGTCACCCAGATGATCGGCGACCGGATGCTCGCTTCCAACGCCACCGGTTGCTCCTCCATCTACTCCGGCAACCTGCCCACCACCCCGTATGCCAAGCGTGCGGACGGACGCGGACCGGCCTGGTCCAACTCCCTGTTCGAGGATAACGCCGAGCATGGTCTGGGTATGCGTCAGGCCGTTGACAAGCTGGCCAGCCAGGCTCTGGAATTGCTGGCAACCGCTGTTGCCGACGGCGTGGTCGACAAAAAACTCGCCGACGCGATCACTGGCGCCCCGCAGGGCAGCCAGGCTGAGATCGAAGCCCAACGCGGCCGTGTTGCCGAACTGAAAGCTGTTCTGGAAGGCAAGGGCACGGTTGCCAAACGGCTTATTCATGTGGCCGATTACCTGGTGAAGAAGTCCGTCTGGATCATCGGCGGTGACGGCTGGGCCTATGACATCGGATACGGCGGTGTGGATCATGTCCTTGCTTCCGGCAAGAATATCAACATCCTGGTCATGGATACCGAGGTCTACTCCAACACCGGCGGTCAGATGTCCAAGTCCACCCCGCGTGCAGCCGTAGCCCAGTTTGCCGCCGGTGGTAAGAATGCGCCCAAGAAGAACATGGGCCTGATCTTCTCCACCTTCGGCACGGTCTATGTCGCCCGGATCGCCATCGGCGCCAATCCGCAGCAGGCCATCAAGGCCATTCAGGAAGCCGAGGCCTACGACGGTCCGTCCCTGATCATCGCCTACGCTCACTGCATCAACCACGGCATCAACATGGCCATGGGTCTGGAGCAGCAGAAGAAGGCCGTCGAGTGCGGTCACTGGTCGCTGTTCCGCTACAACCCGGCACTCGAAGCCGAAGGCAAGAACCCGATGATCATCGATTCCAAGGAACCGACCATCTCCTTTGCCGACTATGCCCTGAACGAGAACCGTTACCGGATGCTGAAGTTGTCCAATCCGGAACATGCGGACCAGTTGATGGCAGAATCGCAGAAAGACGTGGATAAGGCCTGGAAACTGCTCAAGGGTTGGGCCAAGGCCCTTGATGTCGAATAAGTCGTTTTCTGGTACCTGACGTAAAAAAAGCCCTGCCGGTGCAAACCGGCAGGGCTTTTGTGTTCATGGCCAAAAGGAAACGGGGAGGCTCGCCGTCCCTTCTTTCCCTTGGCGGAAGAACAAACAGCTTGACGAACGTGTTTATTTCTTGGCGGCCCCACGCTCCTTAAGCATCTGGTCCCGCTCGGCCTTCAACGCCTCGTATTCCTGCTCCGCCTGTTGCAGGGCCTCGTCCTGGCGTTTTTTGATCTCCTCGACCTTGCTCTTGACCTTCTCCCCCTTGATGCTCAGTCCCGGCGCGCCGAACAGGGTGTTGGCCAGATACTTGAAGGAAAAGAGCATCAACTCGACATCGTCCTCCTTGATCTTGGCGATGGTCTCGGCATCGATCTCGTAGGTGTCCAGAAACGAGCTTTCAAAGATAAACTTCCTGAAGGTGTCGAGGTCGGTGGAGGCCATGAAAAACATCCGCTTGGCCGCCTCGCTCAGGGTGGCCTGCAGGCCGAAGGACTTGCGCCGCATCACCAGGCGAAGCCATTCCTTGTTCATTTCGTCGCGGAGGTCGACGCCCTGATCGGCCCGCCACTCCCTGATCGTCCACTGCTTGGGCTCTTCGTGTCCCTTGCAGTGCGGCTCCTTGACCAGGAAGAAGAACTTATCCTCGGCGGCGTCATTGGTGCCACCCTCGTGAAAATCGGCCATCCCCACCGGGTAGTAGCGGCAGGCCGAGGGCCGGTCCGGATACACCGTGCACCCCTCGGGAGTGACAAAGGGACAGCCGTTCTTCTCGCCCACCAGCTTGATCTGCACCCCCGGCATATCGGTCTTTTCCAGATAGGTCGGCTCGGTGTACTCGGTGACGAATTCATGGGCCGGCAGGCCCAGCCGCTTGCGGAGAATGAGAATATCGTAGGGGGTGAGGATGATCTTGATGTTGTGACAGCAGGCCGTGAAGCAACTCACCTTGGGGTGGCACTCGAATTGGAGGTGCGAGTCCAGCGTCAGTTTTTCCGGGAGGATGTTGGAAGGATTCTTATCGGTGGAGTTGATGAAATCGGCATCGTCATCAGTATATTCGTCGATCGCCATGTGGTACCTCTTGCGTACGGAGTAAATCGGTTTGGATGCCCATGATCGGGCCGGATACGGAGCCGGTTATTCTACCATGCCCTTTTCCGGTGTCAAATCCTATCGGCCAGCCAGGTCATTTATTCTCAGATCCATGCGGAGTTAATTCGCATCTTCCTCCGAGATCCCGCTCCGCCGGCATGCAACGCCCAGTTCCTTCCCCCTGCCGCCGTTCCGAACGTCCCAGTGGACAACGCCAACGTGATTCCGGGGCCTGTTTATTTTTATGTCTTTTCCCCAGCAAACCTGCTAAGAGAAAGGCGATACCATTTCCATCTGTATTCAAGAGACGTGCATGAAAAAATTTTTTTCCAACCCCGTTGACCTGAGCAAGGTCAACACCCTTGTGTACCATCTGCCCGATGGCCCCACCTTTTCCGTGGAAATGGACGGTTTCGACGGATTTATCGATTTTGACATGGAGTTGGGGGACATCTGCGATACCTCGGATATCGACGGCGTGCTCCACTTCTTTCCTCGCGGCAACGCCTGAGTTCGAATCCTCTCCTCTTGTTTGCCCTTTCCCTCACCGCATGCCACCCGTGATCGACATCCAGGAAGACGGCCATGTCCATACCCGGCTGTGCAACCATGCGGTCGGCGAGATGGAGGAATATGTCGAGCAGGCGGTGCGACGCGACCTGGCAACGATCGTCTTTCTCGAGCATCTGGAGACGGATATCCGCTACCAGCCGTGCAGTTGGTTGGATGACGACGCTTTCGCCACCTATTTTCAGGAAGGAGCCCGGCTGAAGCAACGCTACCGGGGGGTGATCGATATTCGGTTGGGAGTGGAAACGGGGTTCAATCCGGAGGCGGCAGCGACCATCCGGCAACGGCTGGCTCGCTACCCCATCGAGCGCATCGGCCTGTCCTGCCATTTTTATCGCCAAGGGGGCAACCACCTCAATCTGCTCAGTCGTCGCCGGCACAGCCTGGAGCAACTGGCAGCCATCGGGGCGGACACGGTCGTCACCACCTATTTCGATACCCTGATCGAGGCGGTGGCGACCATCGACGGCGACGTCCTCTGCCACCTGGATGCGGTCCTGCGCCACCTCCCCGGCATCCGCTTCAACGAGGGGCACTGCCGGCAGATCGCGACCCTGCTGGATGCCATGCAGGCCAAGGGCATGGCCCTGGAGATCAACACCTCGGGATTCGACTACCGGGGCACCCCCTTTCCCGCGCCGTGGATCATCGCCGAGGCGCGGCAACGCGGCATTCCCCTGCGCGCCGGCTCGGACGCCCATCAGCCCTCCGAGGTCGGCCGTCATTTCGCACGGCTCCCCAGCTATCTTGAGGATATCCGGGTACAAGCCGCCCATACCGCATCCGAAGGACAGTGGTGAGCGTTTTTTCAAAATCCCCGATACCCTATACCACCTTTTCGATGTCCAATGAAAACAGGTAAAGATCAGGGCGCTGCCGGGGGCTTATCCAACTGAAATGAAACCGAAAGGTCATACAAAGCAGCCCCTCTTGGAAGTTGCAATGTTCACGGTTCTTACCCTTCATCTTTTATGGGCCTCAGCTCTTGCAGTATCGCGGGCCGACGGGCAATGAGCACACAGTCCTGCCACAGGGGATCGCGATCCGGGTATTGTTTCTGATCCCATTGAACGTAAACCTCGAGCACATCCAGACCGGCATAACGGGCGAGAGCTCGGAAACCGTCGGGATAGATACGCCAGCAGTCCACGGGGTAGCGATGTTCGGGACCGCCGGAAGGGGCGATCAGGCAGCAGAAACCGCCGGGCTTCATAATGCGGCGAATCTCAAGGATTGTGATCCAAAAGTACTCGACGTGTTCCAGCACTTGACCCGAGATGACGACGTCAAAGCTCTGGCTCGCCAACTCAAACCAGTCGTAGATATTGGTGAGCACCACGTCGACATTGTTACCGGGAACCATATCAATGCCAACATACTGCCATTGCGGGCAGTGGAAGAGAGGTTTGTAGCTGCCATTAACATTCTGGCTGCCGAGGTCAGCGATACGCAACTGGCTGCCGGCTAAATTGCCCAAGTAAGTTGCGACGAACCGCTCCATGTTCAGCAGAGAACTTTTATGCATTTCCGTTTGGTTTCTGCTCGCCTCAACCGTCGGTTAACTGCACTCGATGGTTCAGCGGCTGACTTATGTGGCTCTACACTCAACCTGTTCCTTAACTCCTACTCAAGCTAGCTGAAGGTCGGTGAAGAGCGGTCTTCTCAATGGACCTTGATGAATTTTCCCATGGCGGCGCGCAGGGACTCGGCGTTGAACGGTTTGATCAGGATCGAGTTGACCCCGGCCTCCACCGCTGCCTCGTGATCCTGGACATCGGACTGGGTGGTCACCATGATCACCGGCAACACCTCCGGGGCATAACTCGCCCGTATCCGTTTCGTCAACTCGATCCCCGAGATTTCCGGCATGTTGAGATCGGTCAACACCAGGGCCGGTTTTTCCTTGGTCAGCCACTCCAGGGCACCGGCGGGAAACTCGAACAGCACCGGATCAAAACCCAGCTCATGCAGGGTTGCCTTGTAGATATTGAGGATCATGCGGGAATCGTCGACGGCACAGATCTTGATCCGGGCTTTCCCCTCCAGCTCCTCGCCGGAAATTTTGGCCGCAAAATCATCCAACCCCTTCTCCTTGAGCAGGGAGATATAGTGGTTTTTGATGTCCCGATGGGCATGGGGCAGATAGACCAGGGCCAGTTCCTGAAAATACTCCTCCGGTGCCAGGCAGAGAAAGATGTTGTCGACCTGGGCGTTGACGATGATTTTGACGATATGGCGGGCCTCGTCGGTCTGCGGCCGGATCATGTTCTTGATGCCGGCGGCCAGGATCTCGTTGAAGTTGCGGTCAATGGCCCGGGCCGCGGCGGTGCAGACGTGATCCTCGTTGTCGGTCAGACCGGCGGCCAGGGTGTAAGCCCCCTTGCGCAGCGGCAGCAGGGCCAGGGCCTCGTAGGCGGCGAAGCGGACATTGGCGTTGCGCGGCACCGTGTTGAGCAGGGCGCGGATGGGCATGATCGCGCTCTCGTCGCCGATTTCCCCCAGCACATTGAGGGTGTGGACCAGCAGGTCGCTGTCCCCCTCCTTGAGGTTTTCGATCAAGACCGGCACCGCCTTGACGCCGATGCGCACCAGCTCGTCCTTGGCATAGATGCGCATGTGGGCATGGTGCGAACGGAGGGTGTCGTTCAATTTCTCCAGTGATACCTGATCCTGGACATCGGCAAAGATCCCGAGGATGATCAGATCGAGTTCGTTGTCGGTGCCCATTCGCTCCGCCAGCCGATGCATGGCGGTGTTGGTGCCGATCTGCCCCAGGGCCTGGATGGCGGCAATGATCAGTTCCCGATCCGCGGCATAGAGATAATCGGTCAGGGTGTTGATCGATTCGGGGTCGCCGATCAGTCCCATGTTCTCGATGATCAGCTTGATGGTCGCGGTGTTGTCGGTTTGCGCCAAGAGGGTGATGAGGGCCGGGGTCGCCTCCTCGAACTTCAACTCGCCGGCGGTCTCGATCAACACCGTCCTGTCGCCAATGGCCGGATTGGTCAACGAGCTGAGCAGGATCTCCGGATAGGCGATCAGATGGGAGATCAGGGTTTCGCGGATGATCGGCAATTCCGCCGCCAGGTTGGGATTCGTTGTCAGGAGATGGTTCAACAGGGGGACGGTGAAGGCGATATCGCCGCGCGACAGTTCGTACAGCAACCTGTTCTGGGTCTTTCGGTCCACCGCGCCGAGATGCTCCAGGACCAACCGGGCCTTGAGGGCGTCGCCGGTTTGGATATTGGCCTGGATCTCCTCAATCATGTGTTCTGCATTCGGTTCAGCCATGCGTCTCCCCTGTTGCAAGGATGTTTTCTATTTCAACAACCAATCAACCCCCAACCGGCTGATTACATTCAATCCGCCACATAATACCATGCTAGCGAATTTTCCCTGGTGGTCAAGGAAGACTTGCACTTCGTAGGAGCGGGTACCGGCATTGCAAACGATGATGTAGGTTTTGTTGGTGGCCAGTTCGTGGTACCGTGCCCGTACCTGGCCATATTCGAGCGCGGTCCACCGCTCGGCGCCGTACCGCTCCACATAGGGCGCGGCCTCCAGCGGATGACGGAGATCGAGCACCGCCCAGTCGGGCTCGCTGGCCATGTTGTCCATCCAGGCGAGAAAGCGGTCGAGGTCGACCCGGCGCAAGCGGTGGTCGCACATGTTCTCGGCCACATAGGCAGCGGCGTTGATCGAATCGATGGCCGAGGAGAACGGCGGGGCATAGGCCATCTCCACCAGGCCGAAATCCTCGATGGTTCCGCCCTGGGCGATCAGGGCCGCAGCGGTGTCCACCCGGGCCGAGATCGAATCGTTCATCATGCCGAAGGCCTGAAGACCGAGAACCCGCCGCGATCTCCGGTCGAACACCAGTTGCAGGATCACCACCGCCTGATCGGGAAAAAAATGGGCCCGGTCGGGCGGCGAGGTCAGGGCATAGTCGGCCTCGAAACCCTCGGCCAGGGCCGCCTCGTAGGTCAGGCCGGTGGAGGCGATGCAGCGCTCGAAGGCCTTCATGATGAACGAGCCGCAGACCCCCTTGAACAGCGAGGGGATCCCGGCCATATTGTCGGCGACCACCCGTCCCTGGCGATTGGCAAGCGACCCCAGGGGGGCATAGGTCTTCCGGCCGGTGACCAGACTGGTCACGCTGATGCAGTCGCCGGCGGCATAGATGTCGGGGTCCGAGGTCTGGAGCCGCTGGTTGACCTTGATTCCGCCCCAGGAGGCGACATCCAGGCCGGCCTCCCGGGCCAGCTCGCTGCGCGGCCTCACGCCGGCGGCCACGATCACCAGATCGGCCTCCAGGGTGCGCGCTGTCGTCTTGACGCCGCAGACCTTGCCCTGACCGTCATCCCGCAGGGCCGAAGCCGATTCGCGGGTGAATACGGCCACGTTCTTGTCGATCAGGTGCTTTTTCAGCATGGCGGCAAAATGGGAATCAACCAGTTTGGGCAGCAGTTGCGGCGCCAACTCCAGCAGGGTGGTCTCGATTCCCCACAGATCGGTCAGGGCCTCGGCCATCTCGATGCCGATGGCGCCGCCGCCGATGACCACGGCCCGACTGACCTTGCCCTGGGCGATCCGTTGTTTGATTTCGATCGCCTTATGCAGATCGGCGATGGTGAAGACACCGTCCAGATTGGCCCCCGGAATGGGCAGGGTAACGGGTTTGGCACCGGTGGCCAGCATCAGATGGTCATAGACCAGTCGCTGTTCGACACCGCTGTCGAGGTTGCGCACCAGCACCGTTTTTTCCCTGCGGTCGATGGCCAGGGCCCGGGTTCGGGTCAGCACCTGCACCCCTTTGGAGTGTTCGAAGAAGCCGGCGTCGCGGACAACATGAAAACTGGTGGCCCGCAGTTCGCTCTCGTCCGAAACGTCGCCGCTGACATAATAGGGAATGCCGCAGCCGCCGTAGGAAATCAGGCTGTCCTGATCGACCATGGTCACCTCCCAGTCCGGCCGCAGCCGTTTCAACCGGCACGCTGCCTTGGGCCCGGCGGCTACCGCCCCGATGATAACGATTTTCTTGCTCATGACAGGTTCCTCCTGTGAAAAGAATAAAAGAACATGCGCCCGTTCGTCGCATTATTGTCTTTGCTGTTGCCAACCCCACCGGACCGCCGGCCAGGGCCCTCGGCAGCGGGCCGCCCGGCCCCCGGCTTTACGGCTGGGCCTCTGACGGAGTTGTTTTTTCCGGGACCAGCCGAGCCGACGGACCCTCTTCGTTCCCTGGCTCCGTCGGCTCGCCCCCCCGGCGCAACTGGTTGGCCAGACCGGCAAGAAAGCTCGATGGGTCGAAGACCGGTTCGTTGCGGCTGCCGCCGATCTCCGCTTCGACGGTCGCCTCACCGTGCAGCACCAGGTCCGCCCTGGCCGCCAATTGCTGGCCGACCGGCAGTCGGACCCGGTAGCGCAGCGAGCCGTCCGGCCCCATCTCGCCCTCGATCCCGACCTCGGCTTCTTTCGCCAGGAGATGGACCGGCCCGCAACTGATGCGGCCGTTCTTACCCGTGCACGCCACTTCCCGCTCCCGGCATCGGAGCCACTCCTGAGCGAGCCCACCGAGATCGAGCAACTCGCGCAAGGCCCCCGCCGGCTTGAATTTGATTCGGTCCAAGGCCACAACGGCAACGAAGGCGGGCCCGTGCAGCCCTTTTTCCGGCAACGGCGCGGAAAAGCTGTCCACCCGCAGATCGACCACCCCCTGCGGGTGGGCCATCGCGCCGAAAAGGGGATGCAGCCTGCCCAGCAGACCCTGCACCACCCCCGGTTTGAGCGCCACTTCCTTGAGGAGCTGGGTGGCGGCGGGCAGGGTCATTACCGGCTGCCGGGCAGCGAGATCCCACACCGGTTCCAGGGTGACCCGGCCGCCGTCGAGCGGCCCATCGATGGCGAGCCGCAGCTTGCCCCGGTTACAATCCACCGGCAGGGTCAACTGATGCAGGCCGATGCCCTGGAAGCGGAGGGTCTCCGCAGGCAACCGGGCGGTGAAGGTCAACTGCTCGCTCTTCAGCGGAAAGGCCAGCGGCAGGGAAAGCAGGAATTCGCCGGGCCGGTTGCCGCTCACCACCGTGTCCCGGCCGACGAGGGGCGCCAACAGCGGGACCAGTGCGCCATAATCGGGGGTGATCTGCCCCTGCACCTCCAGGGAGGGCGGCGTGGTTCGCGCCACCATCCCGGCCCCCTCGATCCTGACCGGACCCGTTTGCAGCAAGAAGGAGGGGACCCGGATCGCGCCCTTGCCTTGGTCCTCGCGGTGCAGACTGACGCTGAGGATGGGCCTGGGATCGGCAAAGAGTTTCTTCTTGCCGTGCAGCAACGCAAAAGGGGTTATCTCCAGGGTCAGGTCGGTTGTGCTGCCCCGACCGGGCGCCGAACCGGCGGCCAGCGTGCCCCGCGCCCGGCCGGTCACGGTCAGTTCCGGAGGCAGCCAGCCGGCTGCCTTGGCCAGGTCGGCAAGCAGCCCGCCATCGCTCTCGCCCCGGAGGGTCGCCGAAAAAGCGGTGCCCGGCTGCCGCCAATCCTCCACCACCCCATCGGTTTCCAGGACCGCCCTGGGGGTTGTCCACCCCAAGCCCCGCATTTCCAACCGGCGCCGATCACCGTCGATCAAAAGGACCGCTTGCTCTTTCCCGTTGAAATGCTGCCAGTTTTCGGCAACCGTCAATTCACGGACAGCGATCTGTCGACCAGAACGGGGCCCGGGCCCGCCCAGAGCGAAGGTTACCCGCGGTTCCTGGATGGCGACCCCGGCCCCGGCCACTGCCAGCCGCTCGATCGTCCCGTGCCCGCTCTCCAGGGCAACCTGGGCCCCCTCGCATTCGCCGGTCCCGTCGAATTGCAGGTTGCCGCGCAGCATGGGCGCGGGAGTTCCGTCGCCAAGACTGTGGACAACGCCGCTCAACCGCTCAAGGTCGACGCCCGCCCGCAGGGTGCAGGGGTGCGGTGTCCGTTCCGGGCGTGGCAGCGGGTCCGCTACCCGCAGGGCAAGGGTGCCCGGCCAGGAAACCGCATCCAGATGCAAGGACCGGAGGGCGCCGCCGTCCAGGAACGAGGCTGCGGCCACGGCCTTGGCGGTGAGGGAAAAATCATGCCCCGGAAAGACCGCTCGCTGCCCCCGGGAAAGGGCAAAGTCGTGAATGGCGATCCGGCTGTCCAGATCGAACCCGCCGTCTTCCCTCCTCTTGCTCGCGGCGGCGAGTTCCGCCCGTCCCCGGGCGTGGATATTGAGGGCAAATATTTTTTCCAGTTCCCGAAACGTCCGGTCAAGATCACCCTCGCCCTGAAGGGTGAAATCGTCGCTGCCGCCGCTGCCCCTGACCTCGAAAAAGGGGGTGTGGAGACGCAGGGCGTGAACCCTGGTGTCGGCGCCGCCGTAATCGGCGTGGACCTCCAGGGCCAGGGGCGTGTCCCAGAAGTAGGGGTGATGGTCATGCACGAAACGCAAACCATCGGTCCGGCAATCGGCCCGGACAGCCAGCCCCTCCTCGGCGGTGCCGGCCACATCGAGCGAAAAGTCGGCGGTCCCTCCGGTGATCGCGGTCCGTTCATGCAGCCCGAGGAGGTGGGGCGCCTGGGCCGCCAACGCCGACAGGTTGACGTTGCCCCTGGCGACCAGGGAGACGACGTTGCCGTCGAAGCTGCCGTCGGCGTGCAACCGGACGGGTTCGGATTGCAGATCCAGGGCGGGGAGACGCCAACCCTCTTCTTTGCGATGGCTGCCGATGAAGGTGAAACCGACCCGGTCGAACCGGGGCCGATCTTCGCCGAGGACGCCGCCCACGAGTTCCACGTCCCGCAACACCGTTTCACCCCGGGCCTCGAACGCATCGATCCCGGAGGCGTTCAGGCGCAAGCTCGCATTGAGCACGCCCCTGCCGCGGGGAACCCGGCTCCGGGACGCGGCCAGGTCGAGGAAGTCCGCGATCTCCAGATCGACGATGTCCAGCTCGGCACGGGAAACCAGGGTCTCCAGCAACGATTGTCCGGCCACGGGCAGATTGACAAACCCCTTGGCCTTGAGATGCCCCGCTTGCTGCGCGGAATGAAACCGGAGATCGTACCGGATGGTGCCCATGGCGAGACTGCCGGCAAGATCGATCCGGCGGGCGAGCTGCCGAACCGGGGCGTCGCCCTGGTCGAGGACAAGCTGGCCCGAGTGCATCTTGACCCGCACGGTCAGCCGCTCCCACCAGGGCGGTTTTTGCTGCCCCTCGCGGTCGGACTGTTTTTGCTTTGCGGCGGCGCTGTCGGGCGGCTGGAGCCGATCGGGTCCCGGCGGGGGCGGCAGGACGACGAGGGTGGGCTGTTCGATGGTGATCTCGCCCAGATAGGACGGCGCCGCCAGCAGGAGCAGCAACCCCTTGTCGCTGACCAATTGCGGTGCCTCGAAACGCACCCCTGTCACCGGATCGTGGTAGCGGAGCTGTTCGCAGCGCAGTCCCTGCACCCAGCCCAGGGAACAGGACGCCACCTCCAGCCGGCCGGGAAGCTGCCGGGCCACCCTGTCCCGCACCGCGACCAAAACCGGTTCCATGCCGAGCAGCGCGGGCAGGAAGAACAGCGCCACGGCGGCCAGAGCAATGGCGGCGATGACGGCGCGGCCTTGCTTCCTCACGATTTCCCCTCTCTGCCGGTGCGGCGCATGTGCGTATAACTGTTGGATACCACAGGAGCAACTTGCCGCGAAAGGCAGCCCTTGTCAACCCTGGAATGATGGCGGGGAATGGGAACGGTTCAGCGGGAAGAAGGGAAGATTCGGCCGCGGCGGATCATCTCGGAAAATTCCGCCATCTTGCGTTGGTAACAGTCGGGGCAGATGCCGTGACTCAGATCGCTGCCGGTCGCCTTGCTGACGAACTGCTCGATACTGATCCAACTGGGCTCGTCCTGATTGTCGGATTCGTCGTCGCGCACCTTTTTGCATTCGCTGCAGATGGACAAAAACGACTCGGACAACCGCGCCACCGGCTGCGGAGGACGGGCGGCAAGGTTTTTCGCCACCCGCAGGACCAGTTCGTCGTGGTTGTAGGGCTTGAGCAGGTAATCGTCCGCCCCCAGGCGAAGGGCCTCGATGGCCGACTCCAGTTCGCCGTAACCGGTCAGGATGAAGACCGCCTGATCGGACCGCCTGGACTTGGCGCATCGCAGCACCTCCAGGCCGTCAAGTCCCTCCATGATCAGGTCGGTGACGATCAGGTCGTATTCCTTGGCCAGCAGGGCAACCGCTTCTTCACCGCTGGCGGCGACGTCCACGGTATATCCCATGTCCAGCAGGTCGAGCCGGAGGTTCTCGCGGATCAGTTCCTCGTCATCGACGATCAGGATGGATGCTTGCGGCATGCCGGTCTCCTTGGTGTTGGTCCTCGATTCCGGCCGCCAGCAGCACGGTAAAGGTGGTTCCCCGGCCCGGAGACGATTCGACCAGAATCTCGCCGCCATGGGCCTTGACTATGCCGTAGGCCACCGACAGGCCGAGGCCGGTCTCCCTGACGGCGGTCTTGGTGGTGAAAAACGGCTCAAACAGATGGGGCAGGTGTTCCTGGCTGATGCCGCCCCCGGTGTCGGAGAGAACGATCCGGACACGCTCGCCTTCCCTGTCGGTCCGGATCCGGATCTCGCCGCCGGTTTCGGCCAAGGCCTCGCCGCTGTTTTTAATCAGATTGAGCATTACCTGCTTGATCTGGCTTTCGGAACCGTGCACCATCAGGGGTTCGCTGCCGAATTCCCTGCATATCAGGGCTTTGCGCCCGCGCAGATGCTTGTTGAGCAATAACAGCACCGATTCGATGGCGCGATGGAGGTCAAAGGCCTGCCGCTCGTCGGAAAGCGGGCTGTTGAACTGCTGCAAATCCCGGATCAGCCGGCTCATGCGGTCGCAATTTTCCAGGGCGAGCCGCAGGAGCTCCCGGTCGGTGGCCACCGGCTCCGACTTCCTCGCCATCCGCTCGACCACCGAACGCACCCCGCAGAGGGGGTTGTTGAATTCGTGCGCCATGGAGGCGGCCAACGAGCCGATGGCACTCAGCCGTTCCGCCTGAATGAGCTGTTGCCGGGTCGCCAGCAGATCGGCCGACACCTTTTTCAACTCCCGGCTGTCGAAGAAGGTGATGACCGCGCCGCTCAACCGGCCGGCGGCATCCACATAGGGCGCGGCATGGAGGGTGCAGGCCAGATGCCGGTCCCGGACCGTCTTGTCGATCACCTGGTAGCAGCGGCTCGCCCCGGCTTGCAGTTGCGCCACCGGGCAGGCGGCGGTGGCGCAGACCTCGCATCCCCAGATCTCCCGGCACGACCGGTCGAGCGCCTCTGGGGCGGAACAGTGAAAAAAATCGGTAAAGGCCCGGTTGACCTTGAGTACCCGGCAATCCAGGGAGAGAAGGCAGAGGGGGACCGCGACGTTGAAAAATTGTTCCAGCTCGCTGAAGGCGGCGCGCAACTGCCGCTGTGCCCGCTTTTCCGCGGTGATGTCGAGGACGGTCAGCGAGGCGTCATCGGGCCGGAACCGGTCGCCGGTCACCAGGGGGACCGCACTGAACAGGACGTCCATCACCGACCCGTCCGCCCGTTGCCAGCGGGATTCCACCGCCTGGAGCAGACCGGATTCCGGCGGCGGCCAGCCGAGGGCAAAATCGTCTGCGCCGGCATCGTCGGCGAACAGCATGCTCCAATGGCAACCCAACAGTTCCGTGGCCGGATACCCGCTCATCCGCACCAGGTGCTCGTTGAGATACTGAAACCGCCCTTGGCGAAGAATACCGATCCCGGCCGAGGTGGTGTTGAGCAGATTCTGGAGCAGGACGGTATTGTCGAGCAATTCCTCGTGCTGTTCGCGCACCTGCGCATGCAGCAGCCGGTTGTTGTGGCGCAGCACGTCCTCCCGCGCCTTCCGGTCGGAGATGTCGCGAATGACCCCCTGGGCGCCGACCACCGTGTCGCCGTCAAACCAGGGCGAGGCGTGAATTTCGACCCAGACCGGCCCCTTGTCCCGATGCGCCAGCTGGAGGGTGAATTCAATGGCGTGGGCCCCGCCCAGCAGAAGGGCAAAGGCTTGTCGCGCCTGGGCATGATCCCTGGGGTGGACGAGGTCCAGGTAATGCTGGTGCACGACCGCTTCCGGCTCCAGGCCGAGGATGGTCCGGCTGGACGGGAAGAGGTGCGTGATCCGGCCGTCCCCATCGATGCGGATGAAAAGGTCCGGTGACGTCTCGGCAAAGGAGCGAAATTGGTCGTCACCCTGCGATCCTTGCGCTGTCCGCAGTTCACCCTGTCCGTCCTTGGCCACGTGCGTTCCTCCCTGGCACCGCATACCGGGCCGATATCCCGGTTGCTCCCAAAAAAATTCCATTGCCGAACGACCGTTTCTTATAGCAGACACTGTCGCAAACAGCACGAAAAAACAACCACAATATCAACGAGGTGCCGATTTTCGTTGCCCCGCAACGGTTTTCGGGTCGCGGTCGTGTCCGCCCCCTGCTCCCGATCCGCTGCTCCGGCAACCACAAGGCCCCGTGATCACAAATGGACTGCAAAATCGCAGGCCATCGGGTATAGACTCCCATGCGCGGACAGGCGGGCAACGCTGCCGGTTCGGTTTGGCGAGACGGGTCAGGGCGAGAAACAAGGGGCGATCAGGTCATCGACAACCGACGCCAAGGCGGAAAGGCAACGGACAAAACGGGCGACAATGATGTGGAAAAAAAGACCGACACTGCAAGAGATGCAATCGGCCTGCACCTCGACCCTGGCGGAAAGCCTGGGAATCGAGTTCACGGCCATGGGCGAGGACTTCATCGAGGCGCGGATGCCGGTGGACGAACGAACCATGCAGCCCAGGGGGTTGTTGCACGGCGGGGCTTCGGCGGCCCTCGCCGAGACCCTGGGCGGTGCGGGGGCTTATCTCAGCGTTGAGGAGGGGACGGTCTGCGTGGGCCTGGAGATCAACGCCAACCATGTCCGGTCCGTCGGCCGCGGCTGGGTCGTCGGGCGCGCCACGCCGCTGCATCTGGGGCGCACCACCCAGGTCTGGAACATCATGATCCGCGACCAGGCGGACCACCTGGTCTGCGTTTCCCGCCTGACCCTTGCCGTGCTCCGGTTACCCGACGACAAGCGCTGAGAGGCTCTCCGGGACCCGAATGTCATCCGGATGTTCTTGTCGACAAAAAGAGGCGCAGGGTAAGGGGCGGGCGTCACCAGGACTGTCGGTGGGCCCCGGCGGCATGGAGGCCGGCGAGGTGTTGCCGCTCGATCGGACCAAGCCCGATGAACTTCATCCCGGCGGTATAGCGATGGTTCCGCCCTTGCACGTGCTTGACCACGGCGCCGGCAATGATCTTTTCGTCGCCGAGAAAAAATCCCACCTTGATCGCCTGATTTTCGGCAAGTCGCTGGTCGAGTCTGACGGCGAGTCCGCCCTCGCCGATATTGTGCAACGAACCGGTCAACGTGGCCTCCACCGTTGCCACCTTCACCACAATGCGCTGCCCGTTAAACAGGTGCGCCAATTCCTTCTCGTTCATCCGGGCGTAGGCGCGCTTGCCATGGGAGCTGTCCGGTTGATCGACCCGATCCGTTTCCATCCCAGCCGGTAAAGGGATGGCCTTCTCCCTCTCTGTTCCCATGCGCTTTTTCTCCCGCCACTGAGGCGTCCAGATTCCCACCGGAGAGACGGCCCGCAACCTCGTGATTCCACCACGATATTTCAGACCGGTGATTTCTGATTACAATAACTTATCCCAGAACAAGGCGCAATGCCCCTGTGGAAGCATCCGCCGCAACCGCCCGCCGGCCCATTGCGCCAATAAAAAAGGGGGCAAGCTTGCTCAGCTTACCCCTAAAGTCTTCTCGGAAACGGGAGGGCTTTTTTTTTAATTGCCTCAACCAAGAACGGGGAAGAGCTGCTTGAGTCCGTGGGCAATAAATTCAACCCCCATGGCAGCCAGAATCAACCCCATGATCCGGGTGAGTATATTGATACCTGTTTTGCCGAGCAATCGGGCGATGGCGGGTGCTAGCCGAAACAATAGGGCGGTCAAGCAGGCGAGGACAAGGATTGCTATCGCCAGCAGCACATAATGGAGGAACGACGCAGAGTGCTGGGCATAGAGAATCACGGTGCTGATCGCTCCTGGACCAGCGAGCAGAGGAGTGGCAAGGGGAACCACGGCCACGCTGTCCCGTTCGGCAAAGTCAAGTTCCTCCTCTTTCGTTTGCTTGACGTCGCTCATTTTGGCGTTGAGCATGGAAATGGCCATGAGCAGAATGAGGATGCCACCGCCCACCCGAAACGAATCAATCGATATGCCGAAGAATTGAAGTATTGCTTCCCCCGTGAACAGGACAACCAGTAGAATAATCCCCATGGAAACCGCTGCGATGGAACCATTCTTGTTTCGCGCCGGCAGGTCCTGGCTCGCGGTCATGTTAATGAAAATCGGGATCGTGCCAACAGGGTTGACTATAGCCAGCAAGGCAACAAAAAATTTAAGATATTCGTTGAAATTTCCGGTTTCCATGGGCAATCAGCTCTCCCTAGAATTTTGCAGTGGTGCCTGAGATCGGCAGGGTCTGGTGCCCTCTTGGACACATTAAAAAGAAAGGCCCGCCTTTTTTCCCGAGCAAACACTCGGCGGCGAGCCTTCGACAGAGGACAAACCGGTCCTCATGATTTCTTGCACCAACAAAAAAGGAGCTAGGCCAGATCGACCTAACTCCTTGAATATACGTGGTAGCGGGGATAGGATTTGAACCTATGACCTTCGGGTTATGAGCCCGACGAGCTACCAGACTGCTCCACCCCGCGTTACAGTCCGGCGATAATAACCGATTGAACAGGGAAGTCAACCGTTCTGTTGAGTTACTGTTCCCTTTTCCACAATCGCCGCGATCTTCGCAAGCACAACCGACGGAAAAGGCGTCAGTTTTCCCTGACGATTGACGCAGGCGTGGACAGTGAATCCCTTGACCAGCAGGGTCGATCGGTCCTCCTCGCCTTGCCGGGAAATAGCGTAATGGAAACGGCAGGTGACCTTGCTCACCTCCACCAGGGAGGTGGCGATGGTCAGGAGGTCGTCATAGGCGGCCGGGGCCTTGAACCGAAGATAGCTCTCGGTCACCGGCAGGATGCAGCCCATGGCCTCGATGGCGCTGTAGGGCAGGGCCCAGGCGCGCATCATCTCGGTGCGGCCGATCTCGAAATAACGAAGATAGTTGGCGTTATAGACCACCCCCGCCGCGTCGGTGTCGCCGTAGATCACCCGGTAGGGGACGGTGAACACCAGTTCCGTCAGACTGACCGCCAGCTTGCTCACCCTCAACCCTCCCGCTCGACGAAACGGCGGAAAAAGGCAGCCCCGGAGAGCAACTCCTGGCCGGTTTCCCGCACCGTCGCCTGGACATTGGCCTCGGTATAGGTCCGGCCGGATGGCGCGGCAACGCCCCGCGAATCGTAGAGGAACATCGGCACCGGCCAATCTTCGTGGGTGCGGCGATGCACCGGCGTGTAGTGGTCCATGGTCACCACCAGCCGAAACGGCTCGCCCCGCCGTTCCATCTCGGCGACGATGGGAGCGACGATACGGTGGTCGAAATCGGTGACAGCCTGCACCTTTTCCGTTACCAACCCCTGGTGGCCGGTCTCGTCCGGGGCCTCGACATGGACGAGAACGAAATCGTCCTGGGCAAGCACCGCCAGCGCTGCCCGCGCCTTGCCCTCGTAGTCGGTGTCGAGATAGCCGGTGGCGCCGGGGACATCGATCACCGTCAGGCCGCCGAGCACGCCCAACCCCTTGAGCAGATCCACCGCCGAAATCAGGCCGCCGCGGATGCCGAAGCGCTGCGCCAGGGTCTCCATGGCCGGCCGTTTACCCTCGCCCCAGAGCCAGATCGCGTTGGCCGTCCGTTTGCCCTGCCGTTCCCGTTCCCGGTTGACCGGATGGTCGGCCAGGATCTCGGAGGCTCGGGCCAACAGGGGTGGGAAGACCTCAATCTGTTGGTAGGCCTGAAAGAAGGCCGTCACGTCCTGGTCGGAATGGTCGTGGGGCGGCACGGTGGTGAAGCCGGCCGGCAGCTCGCCGCGATAGACCAGCAGATGGCGATAGCTCACCCCGGGGTACAGTCTCAGCCGATCGTTGCCGCATTCGGCCTGCAGGGCCGCGATCAACTGCTGGCTTTCGTTAGTGGTGATGTGGCCGCTGCTGTAATCGACCATGATCAGGCGACCATCGGCCGGCCGGTCGACATGCACCAGGTTGCAGCGAAAGGCGATTTCGTCCGGTGCCAGTTCCACCCCCAGGCTCGCCGCCTCCAGCGGCGCCCGGCCGGTGTAATACCGTTCCGGCTCATACCCCAACAGGGACAGGTTGGCGACATCGCTCCCCGGCGGATAGCCCTCGGGCACGGTCCGTACCAGCAGCATCTCGGACCGAGGGGCCAGCCGGTCCATGGCCGGGGTCGCCGCGACTTCCAGCGGTGTCCGGTTATTCAACGCAGGGATAGGGACATCGCCCATGCCGTCGCCAATGAGGAGGATGTATTTCATGAGAACTTGTAGGCGGGGTGGAGGTTAGAAGGCTGGAGACTGAAAGGACCGACGGGGGACAAAAAGGTCAGCGGGAAGAAACGCGTGCAGGAGAAGGATCGAAGAACCCCTGCTCCCCTACTCCCCGCTTTTCCGCTGCCCCCATCTCCTTCTGTGTCGACCCGGGTTACTCTTCCAGGATGCGGATCTTGACCACCGGCGCGGTCACGGCGGGCAACCGGCCGATTTCGTTCAGGGCCGCGCTCACCGCCGATTCCTTGGCGCTGTGGGTGACGACCACCAGGGGCACGGCGCCGATCTTCTTGCGGCCTTTCTGAATCACCGATTCGATGCTGATCTCGTATTTGGCAAGGATGCCGGCAATCGACGCCAGCACGCCGGGCTGATCGAGCACGGTGCAACGGAAATAATAGGGTCCGTAGAGTTCGTCCATGGGGGTGATCCGCCGGGGCTGCATCTCCTCGGGCAGATAGGACAGTGCCGGCACCCGACCGATGGAGCCGCAGGCAATATTGCGGGCGATGTCGACCACGTCGGCGGCCACGGCACTGCCGGTGGGAATCATGCCCGCGCCAAGCCCGTAGAGCAGGACGTTGCCCACGGTGTCGCCCTGGAAGTGGATGGCGTTGAAAGCCCCGTTGATCGAGGCCAGGAGGTGGTTCTGCGGCACCATGGTGGGGTGGACCCGGGCCTCGACATGGTCGCCGTGGTTGCGGCTGATGGCCAACAGCTTGATCCGGCAGCCGAATTCCCGGGCCAACTCGATGTCCATGGGCTCGATTTGGGAGATGCCCTCGGTGGCGATCTGTGTGTGGGTGATCGGCGTGCCGTAGGCGATGGTCATCAGGATGGCCAGTTTGTGGGCGGTGTCGATCCCCTCGATGTCATAGGTCGGATCGGCCTCGGCAAACCCGAGATCCTGCGCCTCCTTGAGCACCTCGGCAAAGGGGATGCCCTCGTCGGTCATCCGGGTGAGGATGTAGTTGGCGGTGCCGTTCATGATCCCCATGATCGAGAGGATCTGGTTGGCGACCAATCCCTCCTTGAGGGCCTTGATCACCGGGATGCCGCCACCGACGCTGGCCTCGAAGCCGACCTCGACCCCGTGCTTGGCCGCGGCGGCGAAAATGTCGGCGCCCTCCTGGGACAGCAGGGCCTTGTTGGCGGTGACCACGTGCTTGCCGGCCGCGATCGCCTGCATGACAAAGGTCTTGGCCGGTTCGATGCCGCCGATCAGCTCGACGATGATGTCGATTTCCGGATTGTCGATCAGTTCCTTGGCATCGCGGGTGAGCGGGATATCGCTGAACCGCTCCGGCAAAACGGAGGTGCCGTGATCGGCGATGCCCGCCAGGCGGATGGTCATGCCCGTCCGCCGGACCAATCGTTCCCGCTGCAACAGCAGCACTTCTGCCAACCCCTTGCCCACCGTGCCAAACCCGATCAACCCGACCCTGATTTCCTTCATAGCTGTCATCACCCGAAAAGATTGAAGAAGAGACGCATCTGGGCCGTTTTCTACCCTCTTTCCCGCGCCTTGTCAAAAAGTATGCTCCGAGGCCTCCTCGCTCCGGGGAAAAACGGTCGCCCAGGTTGTGCCGCCACCCCCCGAAACCCGCTTGTTTTCCGGACAATAACCCGGCGGAATATTGACCTTAGCCGCGCTCATCACTTGTCCTGATTCAAACCATCATTTTTCGTGGCACATTCAACCAAGGTACGGTATATTCCTGGGCCGATGAGAGGTCATTCATTTTTCGACCAGACCTTTTTTTCGTAATATAAAGGTGTTATCCAACAATTCTTTGAATCAGACATGGAGGAATCCGGCATGAACATCCTTACTTTCGGTCCCAACGGCAGCGGTAAAGGCACCCAGGGCGCCATCGTCAAAGAAAAATACGGCATCGACCACATCGAATCGGGCGCCATTTTCCGTGAGCACATCAAGGGCGGGACCGAATTGGGCAAGAAGGCCAAGGCTTATATCGATCGCGGCGACCTGGTTCCCGACGACATCACCATCCCGATGGTGCTTGAGACCCTGGGCAAGTCCAAAGAAAAAGGCTGGCTGCTCGACGGCTTTCCCCGCTCCCTGGCCCAGGCCGAGGCCCTGGACAAGGCCCTGAAGGATGCGGGCATGAAGCTGGATTGCGTGGTCGAGATCATGCTCGATCGCCAGATCGCCAAAGACCGGATCATGGGCCGCCGCCTCTGCGCCAACGACAACAACCACCCCAATCACATTGCCTTCGAGGCGATCAAACCGGTGGAAAAAGACGGCAAGCTGGTTTGCCGCGTCTGCGGCGGCGAGCTCTCCGCCCGCGCCGACGACCAGGACGAGGACGCCATCAACAAGCGCCACAATATCTATTATGACGAAACCACCGGCACCATGGCCGCGGTCAACTACTTCAAGAAATTGCCCGGCACCCCGGTGATCTCCGTGGACGGCTCCAAGGCCATCAAGGAAGTCTCCGAGCTGATCATGAAACAGTTGCCGTAATCGGCACCCCCGGTTTCATCTGTTCGATGCAAACGTTTCCGTGCCTCCGGGTGCGGAAACGTTTTTTTATTTGACAGCCTCGGGTTTTCCTTTATGGTTGGGACATGAAAACACTGCTTTCGACCAATCTGGTCCAGTCCATCATGGCCAAGGAGGCCTTTGTCAAGGAGGCCGCAGAAGACATTCTCCGCCTGACCGAGTGGATTCGGGAGGTGTTCGAGGACGGCGGCAAATTGCTGATCTTCGGCAACGGCGGCAGCGCCGCCGATGCCCAGCACCTGGCGGCCGAATTCGTCAACCGCTTCCTGATCAACCGACGGCCCCTGCCGGCCCTGGCCCTGACCACCGACACCTCGGTGCTCACCTCCATTGCCAACGATTTTTCCTACGAGCTGGTTTTTGCCAAACAAATCCAGGCCCTGGGCAAACCGGAAGACCTGGCCCTGGGCATCTCCACCTCCGGGACCTCGGCCAACGTGGTCAAGGCCATGCAGACGGCGCGGGACATCGGCATGAAGACCGTGGCCCTCACCGGCGGCACCGCCCGGCCGGGGGGAGACCTGGCCGCCATCTGCGACCTGGTCCTCAACGTGCCGTCCGATTCCACGCCCCATATCCAGGAAACGCACCTCTGGCTGGAACACGTGCTCTGCGAGATCGTCGAGCGCCGGATGTTCGGCGCCGCCTGATCACGTCGTCCGTTTCTCATTCGTTTGACCGACAGTCCCATGGCTTCCACGTTCCCCGCCCCCCTCGATTTCAGCGGCCTGCACACCTACTCGGTGCATGACCGCCACTCCAAGGTCACTGTCGACGATTTTGCCGCGCCGGTGCATCCGGGCATGACCGTGCGCCAATTGCTGGCCGCCCTGCCCGCCCAGTTGGCCGGCGTCGATTTTCCGGACCTGGTTAAGCGGATCGCAACGGCCCACCGCCAACAGCGACCGGTGATCCTCGGCATGGGGGCCCACGTGATCAAGGTGGGGCTCAACCCGATCCTGATCGACCTGATGCGCCGGGGCATCATCACCGGAGTCGCTCTCAACGGCGCCGGCATCATTCACGACGCCGAGATCGCCATGGTCGGCCGGACCTCGGAGGAGGTGGCCGACGTGCTCGGCGCCGGGGCCTTCGGCGCCGCCAGGGAAACCGGCGAGGTGCTCAACGGCGCCATCGTCGACGGCGCCAACCGGGGGATCGGCATCGGCCGGGCCGTGGGCGAGATGCTGCTGGCCAACCGCTTTCCCCACAACGACCAGAGCTTACTCGCCATGGCCGTCCAATTGGGGGTGCCGGTAACCGTTCACGTGGCCATGGGCACCGACATCATCCATATCCATCCCTCGGCAAACGGCGCGGCCATTGGCCAGGCCGGTCACCACGATTTCCGGGTCTTCTGCCGGATGGTCAGCGAACTGGAAGGCGGGGTCTACCTCAACGTCGGCTCGGCCGTACTCCTGCCCGAGGTCTTCCTCAAGGCCCTGACCGTGGTGCGCAATCTCGGTTACCAGGTCAAACGGTTCACCACCGCCAATTTTGACTTTATCCGCCACTACCGCCCGGCAACCAACGTGGTCCATCGCCCCACCCTGGAGGGCGGCAAGGGGTTCAACTTTACCGGTCACCACGAGCTGCTACTGCCACTGCTGGCCGCTGCCCTGGTCGACGAAATTGACAAATAATCGTGCAGGCGGTATATGGCCGCTACTTCATCCCCCAAAAATCGACCGTTGCCCCCGCAACAGGACCAGTGCATGAGAACATCGCTGCGCATAGGAACGCGCGCCAGCCTGCTGGCCGTGACCCAATCCACCTGGGTCAAGAATCAAATCGAACAAGCCCATCCGGGGACAACGGTTGAATTGGTGAAGATCTCCACCAAAGGCGACCGGATTCTCGACGTGCCCCTGGCCAAGGTCGGCGGCAAGGGACTCTTTGTCAAGGAGATCGAGGACGCGCTGTTGGCCTCCGAGGTCGATCTGGCGGTGCACTCGATGAAGGATGTGCCCACCGAACTGCCGGAAGGGTTGCATATCGGCATCATCCCGCAGCGGGAAACCGCCCGGGACGCCTTCCTCTCAGTCAAATACGACTCCATCGAGACACTGCCCGTCGGCGCCACCGTCGGCACCTCCAGCCTGCGGCGCAAATCCCAGTTGGCGGCCCTGCGGCCCGATCTCCAGGTCGTCGACCTGCGCGGCAACATCGACACCCGCCTGCGCAAGCTCGACGAGGGCCTTTTCGATGCCCTCATCCTGGCCGGGGCCGGGCTACGTCGCCTGGGTCTGGCGGGGCGGATCACCACCCTGCTCGACCCGGCCATCATGCTGCCGGCCATCAGCCAGGGGGCCCTGGGCATCGAACTGCGCCGCGACGACGCCGAACTGCTGGCCGGGCTGCAATTTTTCCACCATCCGGCTACGGCCGTCACCGTGGCCGCCGAGCGGGCCTTTTTGCTCCGCCTCGAAGGCGGCTGTCAGGTCCCCATCGGCGCCCACGCCACCCTGGACGGCGACACCCTCACCCTGACCGGGCTGATCGCCGCCGTCGACGGCCGCCGCATTCTCAAGGAGACCATTATTGGTCCGACGGAACAGGCGGCAGCGCTGGGCACCGCCCTGGCGGAAACCCTGCTGGCCAGGGGGGGCAAAGCCATTCTCGACGCGATTTATTGCGCCGATGCCCCGGTGATCAGTATCTAACCTCCCTTTTTTATTTTTCAGGCGACATTCTCCCGTGACGACAAACGCTTCCCTTCCCCAACCCGAGACCGGCAAAGTCTATCTCGTTGGCGCCGGTCCCGGCGATCCCGGCCTGATCACCCTGCGCGGCAAATACCTGCTGGAACACGCCGAGGTCGTGGTCTACGACTACCTGGCCAACCCCAAGCTGCTCAGTTATGTGCCGAAAAACGCCCAGTTGATTTATGCGGGCAAAAAGGGGGGCGGCCTGCACGCCTTTACCCAGGACGGCATCAACAAACTTCTGGTGCAGCTTGCCAAGGAAGGCAAGATGGTGGTCCGCCTCAAAGGCGGCGACCCGTTCATCTTCGGCCGGGGCGCGGAAGAAATCGAGGAACTGGTGGGCGAAAACATCGAGTTCGAGGTGGTGCCCGGCGTCACCTCGGCCACCGCCGCCGCCACCTATGCCGGTATCCCCATCACCCACCGCGAGTACACCGCCTCGGTGGCCTTTGTCACCGGCCACGAAGACCCGACCAAGAAATTTTCCAACATTTCCTGGGAGAAGCTGGCCACCGGCGCAGGCACCATTGTCATCTACATGGGCATCAAGACCCTGCCCAGCATCACCCAAAAACTGATCGACTTCGGCCGTTCGCCCGACACGCCGGTGGCGGTGGTCCGTTGGGCCTCGACCCCGCAGCAGCGCTCGGTGGTCGGGACTCTGGCCACCATCTGCGAGGTGGTGCAGCAGGCCGACATCAAGCCCCCGGCCCTGGTGATCGTCGGCGAGGTGGTCAAACTGCGCAGCACCATCGACTGGTTCGAGCGCCGGCCGTTGTTCGGCCGACGAATCGTGGTCACCCGGACCCGGGAGCAGGCCAGCGATCTGGTGGCCCAATTGGAAGAACACGGCGCCGAGGTCCTCGAATATTCGACCATCCACATCGAACCGGTGGACGATTACCGGATCGTTGACCAGGCCATTGAAGGGATCGCCGACTATCAATGGCTGCTCTTTACCAGCCTCAACGCGGTGACCCATTTTTTTCAGCGGCTGACCGCGCTCGGCCACGACAGCCGCCACCTGGCGGGCACCCAGGTCGCCGTGGTCGGTAAGGCTACCGCCGAAGAACTGCTCAAATACGGCGTCAAGGCCGACCTCCTCCCGGACAAATTCACCGGCGAGGGGCTGGCCGAGGCCCTGCTCCGCACCGAAGTCAAGGGCAACCGCATTCTCCTGCCCCGGGCCCTGCGGGCCAGCGAGATCCTGCCCGAGATGCTGATCGATGCCGGCGCCCAGGTCACCATCGCCCCGGTCTACCGCAACGTGCCGCCCCAGGGTCCCAAGGAAGAGTTGCGCGACCAATTGCTCGAAGGTTCCATCGATTTGGTCACTTTCACCAGTTCCTCGACGGTCACCAATTTCCTCACCCTGATCGATGCCGCCAGCGACGAAGAGCTGCACCGGCTGCTCGACCGGGTCACCATCGCCGCCATTGGGCCGATCACCGCCGAAACCATCCGGGCACATGGCCTGCGGGTCGACATCCAACCCGAGCGGTACACCATCAGCGACATGGTGCAGGCGATTGTTGCCCACTATCGGGACAAGCCGCGGCAGGACGCCTGATCCGCGCGCCTGCCGGATCCACCTGCCCTCCTCCAAGGCTTTTCGGCCGCCGGATTCCCGAGCCGGCCGGACGCCGGCGGAGGAGGATGACCAGGTCGTGCGCTGCGCCACCTGCGGCGCGGAAGTAACCCGCCGCGAGCAGGCCATGACGGTCAACGGCCGCCACGAACACGCCTTTTTCAATCCCGCCGGCATTGCTTTCGAGATTCGCTGCTTCCGTCTGGCGCCCGGAGCGACGGCCAGGGGTGAACCGACTGCCGAGTTCACCTGGTTTTCCGGCTACCGCTGGCAGCTCGCCCTCTGCACCGCTTGCCATGCCCACCTCGGCTGGCGATTTACCGGCGAAAGCTCGTTTCACGGACTGATCGCCGCCCGGCTGGTCTGAATCGGCCCACCACGGTCGATGGTTGCGACTTCTGGCGATCCCATGACTCGTGGCTTGTCATCTCGACCGGAGCGGATGGGCATAGATCTTTTTGCGCCGTCGTCTTTTTCCCCTGACCACTCAGTTTTCTCTTCCCTTTTTTCGCAAAACACAGAAAGTTGGAGCAGCTCGTGCCGTCCCACCCGGAATAGCCGCCGACACTTTTTTGTTTGTGTGCAACCCGTTATTTTCACTCAGAAACAGGAGCGCCCATCGTGAATGTCATCTCTCCGCGTACCTTTCTTCCCGCCGGCAACAAAACCCGCCCCCTGGCGGTCTTCTTGCTGTGCTGCTTCTTTTTGCTCGCCGCCACCATGGCCCATTCGGCGCCGGCAAAAAGTCCGGTTCCAGCCAAAACTCCGGCAGTGGTGAAAAGCCAGGTGATCGTGCTGCCGTTCGATGTCGAAATTCCCGGTTCCTACGCCTACTTGCGCAATGGCCTGGCCAGTACCCTGGCCAGCCGGCTCGCCACCCGGGCCAATGTCGCCGCCGTGGCCCAGGGAGCAGCTTCCGAACAGATGGCCAAGGCCCTCAAGTCCGGGGATCACTCGGCCTTCAGCCAGCAGCTCCGCCAGTCCGGCGCCGATTATCTCGTCATCGGCTCGCTGGCGCCCAAGAATAGTCAGTTCGAACTGACCAGCTATGTTTTCTCCCAGACCTCGGGCCAGGCCCCCAAGAAATTCATACAGAGTTTCAACACGGTTGACGACGCCATGACCGCGGTCGACGAACTGGCCTGGGACATCAGCGGCGCAGTGTTCGGCAAGGCCCGTCCCGAGGCCAAGATCGGCCCCAAACAGACCGGTGGCGCAACCGCCTTCCAGACCGCGCACCCCGACCGCGCCTACCGTGACGGTCGATTCGCCGGCATGACCACCGGACTCGAGGCCGGGGGGCAATTCGAACTGGTCGGCAGCTTCCGCAGTCGCAACATTCCGGTCGAAACGATGGACATGAATGCCGGCGACCTGGATGGCGACGGCAAGGAAGAGATCGTCCTGCTCACCAAATCCAGCCTGATGATCTATCGGGCGGACGACAGCCAGTTCCGCATGCTGGCCACCGTCGACCTGCCGACCCATATCCGCTATCACTCGGTCACCCTGGGCGACCTGAACAAGAACGGTAATCAGGAAATCTACATCAGCGGCAGCAATGGGGATCTCCCCGACTCTTCTGCCCTGGAGTGGAACGGCAAGAAAGTTTCCTTTCTTTTCGAGCATGTCCGCTGGTACTTGCGGACCATGACCTCGCCCAAAGAAGCGCCGATGCTGATCGGCCAGAGCAGCCTTGTCGGCAATCTGGGCGGGAGCGACATTCACCAGATGAGCCTCAACACCAACAATACCCTGACCGAAGGGCAGCAGCTCAACCTGCCCAAGGGACTCAACATCTTTGATTTCGTCCAGGCCGATATCGAGGGCGGCGGCACCAAGGTCACCATCGCCATCAACAACAGCAACCGATTGCAGTTGTACGATGCCGCCGGAACCTTGCGCTGGACCAGCCCGGACATTTTCGGCGCCGGCAACAACTTCTTTGGCACGCTCACCAGCGCCAACAATGCGGTTAACTCGGAAAAGGAAACCGCCTGGATACGAACCCGTATCGTGGTCGCCGATCTGGACGGCGACGGCATCAACGACATCCTGGTCGGCCGCAATCGCGTGGAAACCGTGGCCTTCATGCCCAATCTCCGCTATTTCGACGGCAGTTCGCTGGCGGCGCTTACCTGGGAGAGCAACAGCCTGGTCCGCCTGTGGGAGACCAAGAAAATCCCAGGGTATATTACTAACTACCAGGTGGTCAAGAACGACAAAGGCGGTAACGAGTACCGGGTATTCTTCGCCGAGGCCGAGACCAGTTACCCCTTTGTCTTCTGGCAGGCATCCTCGACCTTCCTCAACAGCTATACCCTGCGGGCAAACAAGCCTAGTCGGTAACGGATTTTATTCCGGTTTGCCTTCAAGTTTACATTTCCGATCCGTCATTTCGACCGCTGGGAGAAATCACAAAATTCCTCACTTGCGTTTGGAATGACGAAGAACGGGGGTAGTCGTGCGAAAAAGAGACGAGACACCACCAGCGAGTCAAGGCGAGATCGACGAGTTTGTAACCAGGCCGGATCGAAATCGGTCCCGACCTCCGAGGTGCCGGACTTTGCAGCCAAAACGGAGGTAAAATTTTTTTTACCTGAAGTAAAAAAAACTTGACGACTAGGTAGACTTACTATACCGTGCAACCATAGAAATCTGTTCGAATAAGGGTTCTCGCAGTCAGGGATACTCGCAATCAACAATCGAAAAAAGGAGAGGAATATGAAGAAAGTACTTGTTGCAGGCGCGGCCCTGATGCTGGTGAGCGGTATCGCCTCCACCGCTTCGGCCGCCGCTGTCGAGCCTGGCGTGAAAATTACCGGCGATGCCCGTGTTCGTTATGGGTATGCGAGCGAGGAATATTTCAACAAGTTTGGTAATGATCTTAGAGATGCAACAACCCGTGCTGAGAAGGATTCACAAGTCAACCTGGACAGCCGGGTGCGCGTGAATGTCACCGGTACCGCTGCTGGTGGCACCTATGTTAAGGCCCGGTTCCGGATGGAAGGCGGCACGGGTGATATCGACCAAGACCCCACCGCCCTCGACAATGGCTTTGCCACCAACAATAACAGCAACCTTTGGGTTGACATGGCCTATGTCGGCATTCCGTTCACCGATAACTTCACCCTCGAACTTGGCCGGTATCGTTCCACCTATGGTCCCGTGGGAGCGACGAACAACTTCTTCTACGATGATGTCAGTTCGCACGGTGCCAAAGGTATCGTCAAGGTAGGCAATGTCGAGATCAATCCCTTTATCGAGTATATGGAGGAAGCCCAGAATTCCACCGATACCAATCCCGCAAGCTCAGACAAATTTGACGATAACGATGAAATGCGTTTTGGCGTGCACGCCAAGGGCAAAGTCAACAAAGACTGGACGGTCGGCGGCATGCTGGGCTACCAGATGGACAGCCGCGATGAGTTCCGGAATCCTGCGAATAATACCACCGTATGGTTTGATCCCAACGAAGGATTTTTTGGCTCCCTTTACGTGGCCGGGAAAAGTGGCGCCTTCGGCCTAGTGGCAGAACTGGCCGTTACCGCTGCTGAATTGAACAACTTCAATTCCTGGGAAGCTGACAACAGCAGCTACATCTATTCGGGAACCGCCACCACTGCCTGGGCACGTGTAACCAATGGCAACAGTGATCTGATCGGCTCCGATGACACCGGCGTCGGTGGCTATGTATTCCCGACCTACACCATCGATAAGCTGACCATCGGTGTGAACGCTGGTTTCACCTCTGGCGGCTTCCAACCTGATCGGGCCTATGGTTTCATCATGATGGGCACCGCAGACAACAGCCGTATCTCTGCCATTCGAATTGGCGATACCGGTGACTGGCTGTGGGGCGGCCTGGTCGCACAATATGCCTTCAGCGAAGCTCTTAAATTGACCGGTAACCTAGTCTACGCCGATATCGATGCCTGGAGCACCACCGGTATTGCCGGTGAGGGTCCGACTACGTCGTCAGGTGCTCTTGGCTCAACCTATGCACTTGAAAGCGCGTGGGAACTTTCCGCAATTCTCCAGTACACCATCAGCAAGGGAACCGATGTCTTCTTCTCCGCAGGTTACCTGAAGCCCGAGTTCGACAGAGTCACTGTACTCGAGGACGATGCTGCGTTTGGTGCATTGGCTAGATTGGAAGTCAAGTTCTGATCGGTTTTTGCTCGATCACGTTCCACCAAAAAGGTGTGAGGCTCTTTAGCCTCACACCTTTTTTTTATGCAACCTTTCAAACGGAAACAAGAACAGCGCACTTGCTTGTTCTAAGCCTCACCCCACGGCCGGCAAGACGATCGTTGCCTGCATGCCGCCGTTGTTGCCACGTTCCAGGGTCAAATTGCCGCCGTGGTCCTCGACAATCCGTTTGACCAGGGTCAACCCCAGCCGGTACCGATCATTTTGGTGGTAAAGAAAGGATCGACCGCTTTGTCCGTCCCTTCACCGCTCATTCCCTTGCCGGTATCACGGATGACAATCCGAACGTTCCCCTCGGAAAGGTACAGGGACAGTATGTATATTTTACACAGAATATTTCCACTGTTCCTGTATCTCCAGTGCTGTTGTTCTTGCTTGCCTTGTCCTCAATTTATGAGTACCATGAACCATGGAAACAAAATACGTGGTGACAATGAAAAGGCGGATCGAGCGGCGGGCGACGAAGATGCCGGCGCGAACTGCTCGCCGATATGATCGACGACCTGGAGGAATTCGGGCCGGCACAGCCAGGGTGGAAAAACTACAGTGTCCTGTCGGCCTCTGAATACCATTGCCACCTCAGCTATCATTGGGTCGCGTGCTGGCGGCACGAAGCTGAAACCATCGAAATTGAGGTATACTATGTTGGCAGTCGTGAAAACGCCCCATATTGAATTCCGGATCGAGGGCGAAGACATCCCGGAAAAATTGCTGGCCTGGCTCGACAGTGAGTATGGTGATGTGCGGGTGAGCGATGACGACGAGCTCGTCATAGCCACGGAAACCGCCTGGTACAAGGAGGCAAAGGCGACGATGACGCCGGGCAAGAGGCTGCGCCTGCGCCGGGAAAATGCCGGGTTGACGCAAGCGGCGCTGGGCGAAAAGGCCGGGATGTCGCGGAAAAATATCTCCGATATTGAGAATGACCGGCGGCCTATCGGTGAAGCGGTGGCTGAACGGCTGGCCGCGGCGTTGGGCCTGCCCGTTGGGGTGTTGCAGCGGCGATGGTGATCATTCTTCCTTCAACCCGCACAAGTAATCGGACCATTCCTGGGAAATATCGAGGAAATATCCCCGAATCTTGGGGTGACTCGTGGCAACCTTGACAAGTCCTCCCTGCAAATGTACATTTAGTTGCACACAAAAGGAGGTGCCAAGATGGAAACCGTAACGTTTACCGATTTTCGAAAAAAAGCCTCGGATTTCATTACCAAGGTAGAGCAGGGAAAGACCCTTGTCGTTTTGCGTCGCGGGAAACCTGTGGCGGAAATCATTCCATTTTCAGAAGAAACCCGACACGTGCCGTCATGGAAAAGTCCGAGGATCAAATTGCAGATGCAAGGACGAGATTTATCGTCTGCCATACTGGAAGAACGGGGGGAGGACAATGAGGCTGCTCATTGACTCCTCCGTCTTTGCCAAGAGGTATATCCAAGAAACGGGTAGCGACAAACTCGACGACATCCTTTTGAACGCTTCGGAGCTGGCGCTCTGTATTCTCGTCGTGCCCGAACTTATATCCGGTATGAATCGGCGATTACGAGAAGGCTCCTTGAGCGATGGAGATTATCGAGCAGTAAAAAGACAATTGCTGGAAGATGTTCGTGACGCCATAGTTCTCCAACTCACTCCGGGAGTGATTTCACTCACGGTCAAACTCTTGGAAGACAATGCCTTGCGCGCCATGGATGCCCTGCATATTGCTTGCGCCCTGGAGTGGAAGGCTGATCTCTTCGTCACCTCGGACAAAAAACAACTGGAAGCGGCCATCCGTTCCGGCCTGCGAGTGGAATATCTCGGTCAACAAAGCCGCTGAGTCTTTTGTTCGGATTCTCAAACCGCTGCCGGCAACGAAATCGTTGCCTGCATGCCGCCGTTGCTACCGCGTTCCAGGGTCAAATTGCCGCCGTGATCCTCGACGACCCGTTTGACCAGGGTCAACCCCATGCCGGTACCGATCATTTTGGTGGTAAAGAAAGGATCGACTGCCTTGTCCATCCCTTCACCGCTCATCCCCTTGCCGGTATCGCGGATGACAATCCGAACGTTCCCCTCGGGTTGCCGCACTTCCACGGTCAATTCGCCCCCGTCGGGCATGGCCTCGATACTGTTGCGGATCAGATGGACCAGGGCCTGTTGAATCTGCCTGGTGTCGATCTCGACCAAGGGATCGTTTTCCGGAAACACCAGGGTTTGCCGGATCCCCTGGTCGTTGAAAACCTTGAAGTGCAGCAGCAGCGATTTTCGGACCACCGGCAGCAGGTGCGTCCGTTCGAGCACCGGCTTGACCTGTTCGACAAAATTAAACAGATCCTCCAGGGTTTTCTCGATTTTTTCCGCTTCCCCCGCCATCATCGAGAGGAATTGCAGCCATTCCTTGTTGTCGATCTTGCGGGCGAGCAGGCGCGCCGTGCCGCCGATGGCGGTAATCGGATTGCGGATGGAATGCGCCAATTGGGCGGCCATGTGCCCCAGGGCCGAATACCGCTCCGTCTCGACCAGCAGATCCTTGTTCTTTTGCAGCTCGCCGGTCACTTCTTCCAATTCTTTGATTTGGCGCTGCATGGCCATGTAAAGACGACAATGCTCGATGGCCAGGCTGGCCTGACTGGCAAAACTCTCCAAGGCATGGACCTGCTCTTCGGTGATCGGCCCACGGCTGACAAAGTGATCGGCAATGATCACGCCCAAGGCCCGGCTCGGTGAAAACAGGGGCACAACCACAAAACTGTCTTCCTGAAGCAACCCCAGCAATTCAAGGGACACCGGATAGGCGCAGTGGCCGTCCACCACGTTGATCGGCTGCCGGTTGCGCACCGCCCGGATCAGCAGGTGATCGCTGTCCATCGCCTCGACCCGCAGGGCGCGAACGATCCGGTTGACCTCCACATTCACGCCGTTTTCATTGGCCTGGATACGGGTGAACAGGTCGTGCAACCCCAGCTTCCTTTCCTTGACATCCTCCCAGATGCGACGGCCATCCTCCCGGTTGCCCGGCCCGATGGCCAGTCGTCCCTCCAGGACTTCCCCCGATTCGTCGAACAGGGCGAGAAAGGCGCGGTTGAACTGCAACCCCTCCTCCGCGGTGATGCCCACCAGAATGGCGTGGAGCATCTCGTCCAGTTCCGTGGTGCTCAGGTAGGCGGTATTCATCTTCATGGCCAATTCATGGGCCAAACGGATGCGGAACGTGGCCTGCTCGATCTGCCGCTGATAGCGGCGGTTGCGAATGGTCAGCCGCCGTTTCTCCAGGACCCGGTGCAGCGTGGTCAGGAGGTCGGTGAATTGCACCGGCTTGGCGAGGTAGTCGTCGGCGCCGTATCTGAGACAGGCGAGCGCGGTCTGCAGGTCGGTGACGGCAGTCAGCATGATCACTGCCAGATCCGGATGGTCCCGCTTCAGCTCGGGCAGTAGGGCGGTGCCGTCCGCGTCGGGCAGGCCGATATCCAAGAGGACCAAGGCCACATTGTGGTCCGCCAACCGATGACGGAGCGCATCGGCGGAACCGGCGGTAACCGCGGTCAATCCCCGCTGCTGCAAAAATTCCTGCACCAGCCCGACGATGTCGGGAAAATCATCGACAATAACGATGCATTCATCCCCTTCAAGCAGTTCATCCTCGGCAACGGCCAATGGGGGCGGGGGGAGCTGGGGCTTGAACATAGTGGGGCACGTGAGTTATTTATTGGTGTTCGAACGTTCTTTTATGGTGTTCTACTCTTGAAGAAAACAAGTGTCAAGCGGCCAGCCGGGCCATTCTGGGATTGCCGCCTTTTGTCGGCCGTGGTATGGACAGAAAAAATTTGCCAAACAGGACCATCATGGGGCAACGACCGCTCAAAACAGAGGCGACACCGGAAGTCAGCGACGAGGAATTGCAGCGCGTCATCGCTGACTTCCTCGCCCTGGGGCATGTGGACAACATCGTCGCCATGATGCGCCAGGAACCGCGGTACCTCGCCTGGACCGGCCGGTTGCTCGAAGACGAGCGTTTTGCAGTGCGAATCGGGGTCTCGGTGCTTTTCGAATACCTGGCCGCCTTATGCCCGCAGCATCTGCCCCTGGCCGTACCGGGATTGGTCGGACAGTTGGCCCATCCGGTCGACTGGGTGCGGGGTGAAGCGGCCAGCGTGCTTGGCATTATCGCCACCGAGGAGGCCCTGGCCGCTCTGCCGCCCCTGCTGCACGATCCGGCGCCCCAGGTCGTCGAAATCGTGCGCGATATTCTGGACTTGCCCGCGCATGGATAGATTTTTCGGGCCCGATGGCCTCCTCGCCGGTCGCCTCGCCCCCTACCAGTTCCGCCCCGGCCAACTGGAGATGGCCCGGGCCGTCGACCAACTGCTCGCCGAAGCCGAAGAGATGGCGTCCGAGCAGGCCTCCTGCCTGGTCATCGAAGCGGAGACCGGTTTGGGCAAGACGCTGGCCTACCTGATTCCCGCCGTGCTCAGCGGTCGCCGGGTGGTGGTGTCCACCAACACCCGCAATCTCCAGGACCAGATTCTCCAGCGGGAAATCCCGTTGATCCGGGAGCATATCGCCCCCGACCTCAAGGCGTTGTGCGTCAAGGGGCGGCAGAATTACCTCTGCCTCTACCGCTGGCGTCAGCTCCAGGCCAGCGGCCAGGCCGATCTTCTTGCCGGGGGCGAGGAGCAGGCCATCGAAGAGTGGCTCGGCGAGACGGTGCACGGCGACCGCTCCGAGTTGCACTGGCTCGGTGCCGGCTCGCCGCTCTGGCAGAAAATCTGCTGCCTCTCCCATTTCTGTCTGGGGGGCGACTGTCCCGAGGCCGTCGGCTGCCTGCTCAACCGGTTGCGCCGCGATGCCGCCGCCAGCCAACTCCTGATCGTCAACCATCATCTGCTCTTTTCCGATCTGGCCGTCCGGAGAACCGGCTACGGCGAAGTCCTGCCCCGATACGAGACCGTTATTTTCGACGAGGCCCATCATGTCGAGAATGTGGCCACCACCTTTTTCGGTTTCACCTTTTCCCGCTTCCAAATCCTCGATGTATGCGGCGACGTGGAGCGCAGCTCCGAATCCGGTTTGGCCGGCGCCGCGCGCGAGGCCGTCCTTGCGGCCACGACCCGCCTTGGCCGCTCCATCGAACGGTTTACCGCCGCCTTTCCCGCGCCCAAGGGGAGGTTCCTGCTCCAGGGGCTGCTTGCCGATCACCCTGAGATCGGGACCCTGCGCGGCGACCTCGACGCGGCGCTGGAACATCTGGCCCTAGCCCTGGAGGAGATCGCGACCCTGGAGGGCCCCTGGCAGCAATATGGTGGCCGGGTCCGGGAACTGGCCGCGCGCCTGGAGCGGATCACCGCCGAGCAGTTCGACGACCTGGCCCCGGAGGAGGTCCGCCACACCTACTGGTACGAACGCACCGACCGCAACCTGACCCTGCACGCCACCCCGGTGGATGTGGCCGCTGAGTTGCAAACCACCCTCCTGGCCCTGGTGCCCCGCTGCGTGTTCACCTCGGCGACCCTGACCACCGGCGGCACCTTCCGCTATGTGCTCGAACGGTTCGGCCTGCCGGCGGATACCCCCACCCTGTCCCTGGCCTCGCCCTTCGATTACGCCGGACGGACCTTGCTCTACATCCCCGGCCCCGAGTTCCCCCAACCGGCTGCGCCGGATTACCCCCAGGCCCAGCATGACGGCATGGCCACGCTGATCGAACATGCCGGCGGTCGGACCCTGGCCCTGTTCACCTCCCTGGCCGCCATGGACCAGGCCCATCGCGCCCTCCGCGACCGGCTGCCCTATCCGCTGCTCCTCCAGGGCGAGGCCCCCCGCCGTGTGCTTTTGCAGCGATTCAGCCGGGAAACCGAGTCGGTGCTCCTGGCCGTGGCCAGTTTCTGGGAGGGCGTCGATGTGCCCGGCGAGGCCTTGAGCCTGGTCATTATCGACAAATTACCGTTTGAAGTCCCGAGCGACCCTGTTATTATGGCCCGCATGAATCGGATCAAAGCCCTGGGCGGCAATCCGTTCAACGACTACCAGGTGCCCCGCGCCATCCTGACCCTGCGGCAGGGCGTGGGCCGGCTGATGCGCACCGCTTCGGATCGGGGCGTCATCGCCATCCTGGACACCCGGCTGTTCACCAAAGGGTATGGCCGCCAGTTTCTCGCCAGTCTACCGGCGAGCCCGGTCGTCCGCGAGTTGACCGAGGTGGCGGCTTTCTTCGACAACCAGCGTCCCGGCAACCGCTAGCCGCCCCGCGCAGCGATCAGACACTCCATGACCACCCCGAAAACCGATCACACCTCGGAGTTGCGCATCACGGCCGCAGCCGTTGCCACCCGGGTCGAAACCGCAATGCGCGACGACCTGACGACAGCCTTGGCCGGTTGCGATCCCCTGCTGCACGAGGTGGTGCACTATACCCTGTTCAACGGCGGCAAACGCATCCGGCCGCTGCTCACCGTGCTCTGTTCGCGATGCTGCGGCCGGGACGACGACGACCTCTATCTACTGGCCACCGCCTTTGAGTACCTCCATGTGGCGACCCTGGTGCACGACGACGTCATCGACCGAGCGGCGCAGCGGCGGGGCAACGACACGGTGGTGGCCCGCTACGGCCTGGCCGCCGCCATCCTGGCCGGCGATTGGCTCCATGCCCGCAGCATGCATCTGATCGGCCGGCTCGTCGGTGCCGAGGGACTGGAAATCTTCTGCCGGGCCACCGCCGCGATGGTCAACGGCGAATTCGAGCAACTGCGCCACATCGGCGACATCGCCACCAAAGCACACCACTACTTCGCGGTGATCCGGCAGAAAACCGGCAACCTCATTGCCTCCACCTGCGCCCTGGGCGCCCTCTTTGCCGGCGCGGACAACGTCCGCCGGCAGGCACTGGCCACCTACGGCGACCACATCGGCGCCGCCTTCCAGGTGGTGGACGATCTCCTCGATTTTCAGGGCGATACCGGGACCACCGGCAAGAAGACCGGCAACGATTTCGTTGAAGGCAAGATCACCCTGCCGCTGCTCCACACCCTGGAGCGGGCCAGCGAACAGGACCGGCAGAACATTGCCACCCTGATCCGGTCCGATCGGACCCAGCCCGAGGCCTATGGGCAGCTGGTGGCCCTCATCGAGCGCTACGACGGTTTCGCCAGCGCCGCCGGCGCCGCCCGGCAACTGATCGATGCGGCCCTCGCCGCCCTCGCCCCCTTTGCGCAGCCGGACGGCGAGGATCCCAGCGTCCGGACATTGCGCGCCCTGGCCCACTACATCCTTGCCCGCAACAAATAACCAGCATGGCTGGACCAAATTGGCCAACCCGAGCTATGACAGGTCTGCACGCAGGCCCGCACCGCCCCGGAACCAACATCGTTCATATGCATTCCGTGCGCCTGCTTGCCGGGTTACTCGGCCGCAGCCTCCTGCTCCTGGCCCTGAGCTGCCTGGTGCTGGCGGGTTGCCGTTCCGAAGAAGCCACCGCACCGCCGAAAATTGCCGAGCGACCACCCATCAGAACCGAAACCCCACCCGCTCCCGAGCCCGTCGCTGCACCGCCGCCGTCAACCTCGACCGAGGCGAGCAACCCCGCCGTCGCTCCTCCCCCGGAGCGGGTCGAGGCCAGCGACCCGCAGCAGCGCCGGCCTCTGGTCGCCATCATCATCGACGACATGGGGTACAACCGGCAGATCGGCCGTCAGTTGCTGCAATTCGAGGCCCGGTTCAGCTTCTCCTTTCTTCCCCATGCCCCGTTTACCAACGAGTTGACCCAACTGGCCCGACAAAGCGGCCACGACATCCTGGTGCATCTGCCCATGGAACCCAAGGAGAAAAAGTGGCGGCTGGAACCCGAGACCTTGCTGGTGACGGACAACCCGGATCAGATCAGGAGAAAAATCGAGGAAATGGTGGCGATGGTCCCCCAGGCGAACGGGGGCAACACTCACATGGGATCGCGGTTCAGTGAAGACGGTGCCAGAATGCGGGTGGTGCTCGAAACCTTGAAGGCACACTCTCTATTCTTCATCGACTCGGTCACCAGCCCGGACTCGCAGGGGTTGGCCACGGCGCGCCGGTTGCACCTGCCCTCGGCCCGGCGGCATCTGTTTCTCGACAACGACCAGGATGCGGCCGCTATCTGCCGCCAACTTGATCAACTGGTCGATCTGGCGCGGCGGCAGGGGCAGGCGATCGGCATCGGTCATCCGCACCAGGCCATGCTGACCGCCCTCGGCCAGTGCGGCAAGGAGGCCCTGGCAGCGGTGGAGCTGGTCGGCGTCCACCGGCTGGTGCAGTGATGTCGGGCCGTCGTGGCGGCCGGAAACCGCGCCTGCCGCCTGGCTGCCCGCCCGTGCCGCTCAGACGTTCAGGTCCGGCACCAGAAAATTGATGTGTTCCTCCTTGCCCACCATTTCCACGACGGTTCCGGCGCCCTGCCCCTGCAACCAGGCCACGACCTCGACCACCAGATGCTCGGGCGCCGAGGCTCCGGCGCTGATCCCCACCCGCTCCACGCCCGCGAACCATTGCAGATCGATTTCTCCGGCATGATCGATGAGATAAGCCGGGGTGTGCCGCAACTCCGCCACTTCCCGGAGCCGGTTGGAGTTGGAGCTGTTTTTGGAGCCGACAATCAGGACCAGATCGACCGCGTCCGCCAGTTGCCGCACCGCGGTCTGGCGGTTGGTGGTCGCATAACAGATGTCGGTGCGTTCGGGCTCCAGGATCAAGGGGAAACGGAGGCGCAGGGCGGTGAGCAGTTCGGCGGTATCGTCGACACTGAGCGTGGTCTGGGTGACATATCCCACCTTGGCCGGATCGGCCACGTGCAGGGTCGCGATCTCCTCGGGTCGGGAGAGCACATGCACCGGGCCCGTGGCCTGGCCGCAGGTCCCTTCGACCTCGGGATGCCCCTTGTGGCCGAGCACCAGGACATCGCAGCCCATGGCATGCAGGCGGCACATCCGCCGGTGCACCTTGGAGACCAGCGGACAGGTGGCATCGATGGTCCGCAGGCCAAGCATCCGCGCCCGTTCCTCGACCGCACGGGAAACGCCGTGGGCGCTGAAAATGGTGACCGCGCCCCGGGGGATTTCCTCCAACTCCTCGACAAAGACCGCGCCCCGCTGGCGCAATTCCTCGATGACATGGGTGTTGTGCACGATTTCATGCAGGACATACACCGGCGGTTGGTAGCGTTCCAAGGCCTGGTGGACAATGGCGATCGCCCGGTTGACGCCGGCGCAAAACCCGCGCGGATTGGCAAGTAAAATTTCCATAGGGACTCGTGGGAGGGAAGAGGGGCAACGATACCGGTCTTGGTCTGCTGGCGCCGACCGGGACCGGTTTTTAGTTTTCGAGTTTTTTCAAGGCGTCATCGACGGCAAGCGGATAGGGATGATGCCGGCGGAGAAAAACCGGCATATTGTTTCTCGCCTCCCGGGCGGCGTCCAGGCTGTCATACAGCCCGTGGAACAGAAAGATGGTGGGCGGGGTCGTTTTTTTGCGGAAAACAAACAATTGGTCGCGAATCTGGTGAAAGTCATCCTGGGTCAGCGTGAAGGCGATACTGGCCTGGGCCTGGTTCGACACCAGCATCATCAGTTGGATGGTGTACTTGCCCTTGTTGATCCCGGTCAGCCAACTGACGCTGGCCGCCAACCGCTCCCGAAACAGCTTGTCGCCGTCCCGTTTTTCCACGGCCTCGGCCGGACCGGACGCTGCGCCCGTTGAACCCGACGAGGCAGCCTGCCCCGCAACCTCCTGACTCTCCGTCGCCGGGACCGTGGTCGGCGCCTTGCCGCCGCTGTTGCCCATGAGGAGAAAACCGATCAGTAGGGCAGCGACCACGGCCCCGGCGAGGGCGCCGGCCAAGAAGGTATTGTAGCGGAGCAGTTCATAAAGTTCGAGCACCTTGCTTTCCAGGCGAAAAGGAGGCTCCGGCTGCGGCTCCTCGGGCTCGACCCGATCGAGCAGCACCATGAACGATTTTTCGGCGCAGGAAGCCTCAAGCGCCTCCTCGGCAAGGATGTTGGTCAGCCGCAGATTGCCGCGGGCCACGTCGAATATCTTGGCCACCGCCCCTTCGGTAAAGATGTCCTCGTACTGCTCAGGGCGCAGACCCGCTGCCTTGAGACGGAAGCGGAGATACTGCCGGGTCTCGCTGGCGGTGAGATCTTCGAGAAAATAGCCCGAGTGGATATCGATAGTGGCGCAGAAAACAGACAACTGGTCGAGATTGGCGTCAAGCCCCGGCCGGCCGGCCAGGATGGTGGTCCAGCCGAGTTCGTCCTCGCTTTCGCCGATGTGGAGCACCAACCGCTCCAGGGTAGCCAGGAACAGCTTTTCCGCCTCGTCGACGATCAGCACCACCTTGATCTGCTCGACGTTCTTCCTGGCGAGCAGGCGATGCAGCACCTCGAGATAATTGCCTTCCTCCCGCCGCTCTCCGGGGTCCATGCCCAGATCGATGCAGACCACCCGCAACAGATCGTCGAAGCCGCCTACCGGATTGTCCAGGAAAACAACCTCGTACTCGGCAGGCAAGCGGTCGACCATCATTTTGCACAGCATGGTCTTGCCCGCCCCTTCCCGGCCGACCAGCTTGAGCAACCGCTTGCCGGCCAGAACGTCGAGAATCAGCGACTGGCAAATCTCCTCTCTCCGCGATCCCGGAAAAAAGACCTCAGGGTCTGGTTCTTCCGCGAAGGGGGAGTGGGTGAGATGGAAATGGTCGAGGTACATACGTAGCCACGGATCCTGTTACTATCCAACAGGTCAGGATGAGGTGATTATTCCAACCAAACACCGACGAATGAGCCGAAACCTGAGCCCTATCCTTGCCACGCGCTTATGGGGCTACAGCTTCCACAGAACAAGTCATTTGATTATCAATGAGTTAGGGCGTCCTGTAAACCTATTTTTCATCCTTTCTTCCTTTTTTACCGACAGGCAAGAATACACCCGAAGTTCATACAATCCCTTTTTTGCCCTTTTCACGTGGAGAAGTTCCCCACAAACGTCACTATTTTCCGAAAATACGGACACAAATTCATAATTTCGGAAAAAAAACGATCATCAAACCAGACAAACACGCAACTATATAATTTTAAAAGAAATAATTACTGGCACGCTTCATGCTAAAACAGGCGCAAACAGGTAACCGCTAACCCTAACAACGAGATTACAATGAAGATGACATTAAAAATGAGTTTGGCTGTCGCTACAACCTTGCTCTTATGCAGCAATGCTTTTGCCGACCCCGCATCCTATTTTGCCGCAAATGGCTTTACTCAGTTCCAAAACAATCAAGTCATAGATGGCTACACACAACTTGAAGACTATGTTGGCTCCGAGGGACGGGTATACCCTGGATGGGGAGGACAGGCGTTTGATGCCGAATATCTCTTCTATAAACAGACAGGAACCACGCTTTACCTGGGGCTTCAAACCGGCTTCGATTTAAGCACCGGCAACCAACAAGCCAGCTACTATTCCGGCGACCTTGCACTTAAAATAAATTCGAGCTCATACAACTACGCGATAGACTTCGGGTTTGCAGCTCAAAAGGATTATTACAACACTGACCTTCCCAGCACAGCAGGACTTTATGCGGTAACCGGATGGAATACTGGCATCGCCTTTACCGGATCCAGTCCTTTTGCCATGGCTACCGGAACCTTGACAGCGAATCTGATCGAAAATACCTTGGGCACCTCCTCGGATTCATACTACCGGATAGTTGCATTCAACCTTACTAGCCTAAATCTTAATCTTAACACTCCGTTGGACATCATAGCCCACTGGACCATGTCTTGCGGCAACGACGCGATTGACGGATCTTTTCGCACCGCCCCCGTCCCCGAGCCCGCCACCATGCTGCTGTTCGGCACCGGTCTCATGGGTTTGGCCGGGATTGCCCGCCGGCGAAGAAATAGCTGACCCCTCTTACATCCGTCGCACACCAGGCAAGCCTTCGGGCTTGCCTTTTTTTTTGGCCGCGGTAGGATTCCGGCCCATGCCTCTTCTCTCTCGCCCCGGAATCCCATGCCTGTTTTTCGCCTGATCGACGAACCGATCTTCCCCTCCCCCGAATTCGCCGAGCCCGACGGTCTGCTGGCCATTGGCGGCGATCTCCACCCGACTCGGCTCATTACCGCCTATAGCCTGGGCATCTTCCCCTGGTTTTCCGAGGGCGACCCGATCCTGTGGTGGTCGCCGTCGCCCCGGCTGGTTCTCTTTCCCGAGGAATTCCACCTGCCCAGGCGGCTGAAGCGGCTCCTCCACGCGAACACTTTCACCGTCTCCGCCGATACCGCCTTTGCCGAAGTAATCGCCGGCTGCGCCACTGCCTCCGGCCGCCGGGAGCACGGCACCTGGATTACCCCGGCCATGCAGCAGGCCTACAACCGGTTGCACGACCTCGGGTTTGCCCATTCCATCGAATGCTGGCTGGACGGCCAACTGGCCGGCGGCCTCTACGGTGTCTGCCTGGACCGGATTTTCTTCGGCGAATCGATGTTCACCCGGGTCACCAACGCCTCCAAGGTGGCCCTGGCGACCCTGGTGCAACAGGCCCTGCGACTGGGCATCGTCATGATCGATTGCCAGATGACCACCGACCACCTGCTTCGCTTCGGTGCCAGGGAACTCTCGCGGGCAGCGTTCCAGGGCCAATTGGAGCTGCATATCGCCCAGTGTTTGCCGCAAAAAAAATGGCGTTTGTCCGAGCGGTAACAACGCCAACGGCCGCACCCGACACCGGAGAAAAAAACGGGCCTTCGCAGCGGCACAAGCCGTGATTCCGGCGCAGGTTGGAATCCAGAAAGTTCCGGGTCAGGCGAAGGGGGACGGGGACCGGATCCCGGCATGCGCCGGGATGAAGAAGAGCAAACGACGATTTTTTCGAGCGGTAGCCGGGTTCTTCCGAGATCTCTCGCTGCGTGGAACGACAAAATGAATGTTTTCCAGTTTGTTGCGACACCTGAAAACGCTTCGTTCTTTTATCGCCCACGGGGTGGGCTCCTTGCCCTGGTGATGCGCCTGCAGGAGCCCACCCCGTGGGCGAAACAAGACTAATAAATATCAGCCAACCGAAGCTGCTTCACTGCTCCAACTCGAATTCATAGAGCAGGCCAGAGCGGGCGAAATGGCGCTCCACCTTCTTCAGCCCGTACAGGTTGACCACCTGAAAATTCACCTCCCAGTCGCCCATCGGCGCCGCGCCCCTGCCCAGATAGACGATATCGATCACCTTCATCTCCTCGGGCGCCACGGACAGCAGCAGGAACAAGCGGTTGCGGGTCGCCTGCATGACGATGATCCGCTGGTTCTTTTCCACCTTCGTGCTTTTCAGTTTCCAGCGCACCTCCACCGCATCCTCCCGCTGGAAGTTGATCCGGCGCAACTGGGCGCAATCCTTGCGGTGCAGGGACAGACCGCGCTCGCTGAGCAAACCGATCACCCCCTTGTCGATCGGTCCGGGCTTGCAGCAGGCGGACGACTTGATCACCACCGGATCGAGCGTGGTCAGATCCACGCGGTTGAAGGCACCGGTGGGCTGAAACAGGGTCGGCCGGCCAACGTAAAGCCCATTGCGGATTTCATAGATCAACTCCCGCAGCCGCACCCTGCCCTCGCCCAGTTGCTGAAACAGATCGGCCATGGAATCGATGGAGAAATAGGCGAGGAGGTCGGCCATGCCCTCTTTTTCGACCACTTCATATGGCACCCCGTAGCGTCGTAATTCCTGTGAAAGCAGCGAGGCGCCGATCTGCCGGAACACTGCCTCCCGCCGCAGGCGAAAGGCCTTGGAAAGCTCCGACCGGGCCTTGGGCGTCTGACACAGGGCCTGGAGGGCAGGATCGAAATAAACCGGCCCCTCCTGGCGGATGACCTTGATGACGCTGCCGTCGCGGAGCTGGTAATCGGGCCCGACCTTCTGCTTGCCGATCATGCCGCCGATGCAGGTATGACCGATGGCGGTGTGGACGCGGAAGGCGAAATCGAGCAGGATCGAATTGACCGGCAGACAAATCAGATCTCCGGCGGGGGTGTAGGTGTAAATTTCCTTACGCCCGCTGGCGGCAATCATATCCCGGTAGCTGACGGAATCGTCGCTGCCGAGGATATCGAACATCTCCTGGATTTCCTTGAAAAATCGGCTACTGGCCTTACTATCCCCCCCCCAGTCGCGCACCATGCCGCGCTGGGCCCGGCGCGCCATTTCTTCCGTCCGGATTTTGAACAGATACTTCCGGCCGTCGATGTTGGGCCGGGCGTGCAAGCCCTGGTAGCCGGAGGGTTTGGGGCTGGCGATGAAATCGCGGATGGTGCGGGGTATGGGCGGATAAATCGCGTTGAGCACGCCCAGGGCCTGGTAGCAGCCGCTCCGGGTCTTCATCAGGATCAGGATTTCCTGGGGACTTTCGATCTCCTTGATCAGGATGCGGTTGCGGACATCGTAATAGCCCCACAACCCCTTGGTGCGCAGGGTGACCGTGCCCTCCAGCCCTTCCCGTTCCATCGCCTTCTGGACATTGTCGACGATCTGCACCACGGCCGGATCGCTGCGCAGACTGTTGATGTGCATCTGCAACCGGCTGCCCTGACGGGGAAATTTATAGGCGAGCGCCAGATTGTACAGCTCCCGCTTGATGGCGAACAGGCCCAGGATGGTGGCCAGAGGGGCATAGATATCCAGGGTTTCGTCGGCGATCTTTTGCCGTTTGTCCCTGGGCATGCTGGATAGGGTGCGCAGGTTGTGTAACCGGTCCGCCAGCTTGACCACCATCACCTCCAGCTTGGCCGCCGCGCCGCTGAAAATTTTGCGATGGACCAGCTTCTTGAAGGTCTGGCGATCGCCGGTGTAGTGGGTGACCTTGGTGCACCCCTCGACGATGGCTTCGACATTGGGCCCGAATTTCTCGCGGATCACCTCGCCGGTGACAGCTTCCACGTCTTCGACGGTATCGTGGAGCAGGGCCGCCGCCAGGATTTCCGGATTGCGGATATCCAGTTCCTCGGCCAAAATCCGGGCCACCGAGCAGGGATGCATGATGTAGGGGTCGCCGGAGCGCCGCCACTGGTCGCCATGGGCCTCATAGGCGAAATCGAGCGCATCCCAGAACACCTTGGTTTCCGGGCCGTCGCCGACAAAGGCGCGCATGGCTTGGCGATAGGCATCGAGATCGTATTTAATGTACTGCATCTGGTGTCGTGCCCATTTCCCAGGCTTTTCCTTTTCTTACCGCCAAAATAGTGTATGTTCCTTGCAGTCGGACGACGCGAAATCGCACTGTAGCAGAGTGTATCCCGTGAACAAAGCAAAATTCGCGCGCCGCCATATTTCAAAATATCCATCGAACAGGAAACGGAAAAGATGGCCAGAAAATTTCTCCGCGGCCACAAGTCGTCGGGCCCATCCAGAAAAAAACGGTTGTCGGGCCACGGCAGCGACATGGCAGCCGCCCTGCAAACGTCGATCCTGGCGCTGTTGGCCGGGGGCGAGGCCATGAGCGAACCCGAGATCGCCCAAGCCCTGCACCTCCCCCATTACCAACTGTCCCTCTTGCACCAGACCCTGGGTCGAATGCTCGAAGATCGGGCGGTCGAAAAAAAGGGTAAGCGCTTTTTCCCGGCGGCCGCCGGAACGGAACATTTGCGAGCCACCCTTGACCTCACCGCCAAGGGGTTCGGTTTCGCCATCCCCGAAGGCGAGCAGGCCAAGGGCGGCAAGGACGTGTTCATCGCGCCGCATCATCTGGGTGGCGCCAGTCATGGCGACACCATCCTGGTGGCCGTCACCGGCTCCGCGCGGGGCCGGCGGGAAGGCCGGGTCATCCAGGTGCTCAGCCGGGGTGTCACCCGGCTCTGCGGCATCTTTACCGCCAGCGGCGCCGGTGGCTATGTCACCCCGGACGACGACCGCCTGCCCTACACGGTCCTGATCCGCCGGGGGGACGACCTCGCCGCCCGCGACGCCATGGCGGTGGTCGCGGAAATCACCGACTACGGCTCGGAACGACAGGGACCGGCCGGCCGGATCGTCGAACTCCTGGGCGATGCCCGCCAGGCAAGCGTGCAGATCCGCATGGCCATCATCCACAATGGACTGCGGGAACATTTCCCGGCCGAGGTCGAGGCCGAGGCGGCCCGATTGGCTCCGGTGACCGAATGCGAAAACGGCCGCATCGACCTGCGTCACCTCTTCCATGTGACCATCGACGGCGAGACCGCCCGCGATTTCGACGACGCCATCTGCGTCGAGCCCACCGAGGAAGGGTTCACCCTCTACGTCTCCATCGCCGATGTCGGCCATTATGTCCGCACCGGATCGACGATCGATCGGGAGGCCTATCTTCGGGGCACCAGTGTCTACCTGCCGGACCGGGTCCTGCCCATGCTGCCCGAACGGTTGTCCAACGACCTGTGCAGCCTGGTTCCCGACCAGGACCGGCCGGCCTTCACCGCCATCCTCCGTTTTGACGCCATTGGCCGGCGTACCGGCGAACGCTACGCCAAAAGCCTGATCAGAAGCCGGAAGCGCCTCACCTACACCACGGTCAACCAACTGCTCTACCAGAACGACCCGGAGGCGCGCGCCGCCCACAGCGAACTGGTTCCCATGCTGGAAGCGGCCAAGCAACTGACCGTGCTGCTCAAAAAGCGGCGGATCGAACGCGGCAGCCTGGAGTTCAACCTCCCCGAACCCCTGGTGACCCTGACGGGGGAACAGGTGACCGCGATCAGTCTGGCCGAGCGCAACCGGGCGCACATGTTGATCGAGGACTGCATGCTCGCCGCCAACGAGGCGGTGGCCGAAACCCTGGCCAAGGCCAGGCGGCCGGTCCTCTACCGGATCCATGAATATCCCGACCCGGCCAAGCTCGAAACCTTCACCGATGCCGCCAAGGCGCTGGGCCTCCATCTGCCCCAGTCCGAGGTCAATCCGGCCTGGTTCGCCCGGGTGATCGAGCAGGTCAGCGACTCGCCGGCCGAATACATCGTCAACAACCTGCTCCTGCGCACCATGCAACAGGCCCGCTATGCCCCGGAAAACTGCGGTCATTTCGGCCTGGCCGCCCCCTACTATCTCCACTTCACCTCGCCGATCCGGCGCTACCCCGACCTGGTCGCCCATCGGGTACTCCAAGCCCTGCTGGCCGGCCAGACCCCCGAAACCGACAAGCCGGTTCCCGGCGAGGAAACGACCCTGGCCGAGGCCGGGCTCCATCTCTCCCAATGCGAGCGCAAGGCCATCGACGTCGAGCGCAATGTCCATGCCCGTTGCTCGGCCCTCTTCCTCATGGACCGGATCGGCGAAATTTTTGCGGCGATCATCTCCGGGGTCACCGCCTTCGGCCTCTATGTCACCCTGGACGAGACCTATATCAGCGGCATGGTGCCGCTCACCAGCATGACCGACGACTTTTACCTCCACGACAGCCGCCGCTACCGTTTGATCGGCGAGGGCAGCAACCGGATGTATCAACTGGGCGACCGGGTGCTGGTCCGCCTGGACCATGTCGATCTCCTGGCCAAACGGTTGCACTTTTCCCTCGCACCCGTCGGAAAACCGCTCGCACCCCACGACCAGTGACTATCCGGCCGGAACCCACCCTTGGTTTTGCTTGACGAACATCGGCAATTCAAATAAAAAGGGGGCTTTAAACTTCGCTCCCATCCGGAAACGGCGGACCCGCTCCGTCGGTTCCGCAGAATTTTTCTTCTGAGGTAACTATCATGGAAAACAGCAACTGGATCGCTGACATCCTCGCCAACCCCTTTCTGCGCGGCCTGTGCATCGGCTTGTTGATCGCCGCCATCCTCTGGGCGCGGGGCTGGCTGAAGGCCAGGGAATTGAACGGGAATCTCAAGAAACTCCGGGAGCACCTCCACACCAAGCTGGAGATCGACTCCGCGGAAAACGAACGGCGCAAGGACGAGATCGACAAGCTCAAGCAGGAGCGCGACAATCTGCGCAACATGGTGCAGGTGCTCAACCAGAAGCCCGGTCGCCAGGAACTGCGCCAGGTCCAGGTCTATCAGAAGGCGATCGAGATTATGTTCGAAAAGTCGCCGGGTTTTGCCCCGGCCTGGCAGATCACGGTCAAGGAGGCGGAAGAGGAGATCAAGCGGGCGGAACGCGGCATCATCCCCTTTTTCAAGCGTATGACCAGCAGCAATCCGGGATCGGACAAATCCTCGAAGAAACCCCTGGAACTGGAGCAGTCCACCAACCACTGATCCGGCGGCGACAGAACAAAAGTGAACCGGCAGACCCCTTCCGATGGTCTCGGCCAGATCGGGATTATCCTGGTGGGCCCGAAGTATCCCGAAAATATTGGCGCCTCCGCCCGGATTGCCTCCAACTTCGGCATCAATGAGCTCATCGTGGTCAGCGAGGAAGACTTCGAGCAGGAGCGGATGCTGAAGATGGCCACCCACAAGGCGGCCCACCTCATCCGGAAGATGCGGGTGTGCCGGACCACGGCCGAGGCGGCGGCCCCCTTCCACCTCATTGTCGGCACCACCGCCCGCCAGGGCCGGCACCGGCCGCAGGACCAGACCCCGCGCGAGGTGATGGCCGAGATCGTGCCGCTTCTGGCCGGCAACCGGATCGCGCTCATGTTCGGCCCGGAGAGCACGGGCCTCAGTAACGAAGACCTCGACTTCTGCCAGTTCGCCTCAACCATCCCCACCGCCGGTTTTTCCTCCTTGAACCTGGCGCAGGCGGTGGCCATTCACTGCTACGAACTCTACACCGCCCTCCACACCCACCCCTTTGCCGCCGTCCCCAAATCGGAATTCGCCAACTCCTTTGACCTCGAAGGCATGTACGAGCATATCGAGGAGGCCTTGAGCGAGATCACCTTCCTCCACGGCACCAACCGGATCTACTGGATGCGCAACATCCGTCAATTCCTGGGCCGGGTGCGGTTGAAGAAAAAAGAGGCCAGCATGATCCGCGGCATCTGCCGCAAGCTCCTCTGGCACAACCGTCAGGACCTGGAACCGACGCCGGAACCGGATCGTCCGCGCGGGGAAACCGCCCAGTAGTTCCCCTCCCTTCAAATCCCCTGGAGCGGGCAGGCCGCGCAGTCGGGATTCTTTTTCTTGCAATAGACATTGCCCACTCGCACCAGCAGGGCGTGATATTCGTTGTAGAGCCGGACGTCGCAGGCCAGATGGTCCATGAACAACTCCTGGATGGCCTCGTAGCCGCATTCCTCGTCGATCACCTGATGGCGGACCAGGATGCGGTGGGTATAGGCGTCAACCACGAAGATCGGCAGGCCGGCGGCGTAGAGGAGGATGGAATCAGCGGTTTCCCGGCCGATGCCCTTGATGGAGAGCAACTGTTCGCGGAACTGCGGCAACGGCTGGGCGAGAAAGGCATCCAGGTCGCCGCCGTGGTGTTCGTTGATGAACTTTAGGAGATTGTGGAGCCGGCCGGCCTTGATATTGTAGTAGCCGGCCGGCCGGATGTATTCGGCCAGAAGCCCGGTGGGCAGGGCGGATAGCGCGGCCAGCGACATCAACCCCACGCCCTTCAGGTTGGCGATGGCCCGCTCGACGTTTTTCCAGGCCGTGTTCTGGGTGAGGATGGCCCCCACCATCACCTCGAAGGGGGTTTCCGCCGGCCACCAGTGCTGGGGGCCGAGGTGGGCGAACATCCGGTGGTAGATGGCGTGGAGGCGGTCGGCAGTGGACATAACAGGTTGTTTCGTCTGGAGGTTGATGAGTCTGCTAGTCCGCAGGCGATTAGACTGCACCTAACCGCCTCCAGACTAAAAAGCTCCAGACTAATCCCCCAGGCAGATGCCGATATCGCGGGCGGTCTGCACCTTGTCCCCTTCCAGGTCGACCTTTTTCCGGCGGCGGATCGCATCGGCAATGGGGACTGCGGTCATGGTCGGCGGCACCCAGGCCACCATGTGGTCGAAAATCCCGGCCTCGGCCAGGCGGACCGCCGCCGCGCCGAAGCGCAACGCCAGCAACCGGTCAAAGGTGGTGGGCGAGCCACCCCGCTGCAAATGGCCCAGGACCAGCGACCGGGTATCCTTGCCTGTCCGCTGCCGAATCTGTTCGGCCACCCACTCGCCGACGCCGCCCAGCACCACCTCGGAGCGCCCCATCTCCCCCTTACCCTTGCTGATCACCTCGCCATCCTCGGCCCGGGCACCCTCGGCCACCACCACGATGGAGTAGTGCTTGTCGTGGAGTTCGTTGTCGGAAATTTTGGCGCAAACCGAATCGAGCCTGAAGGGAATCTCCGGGATGAGGATGACATCGGCGCCGCCGGAGATCCCCGAATAGAGGGCGATCCAGCCGGAATCGCGGCCCATGACCTCGACCACCATCACCCGATCATGGGACTTGGCGGTGGAGTGCAGTTTGTCGATGGCGTCGGTGGCGGTGGACACGGCGGTGTCGAAGCCGAAGGTCCGGTCCGTGGCTTCCAGGTCATTGTCGATGGTTTTGGGCACGCCGATCACCGGCATGCCCTTCTGGGCGAAACGGTGGGCGATCTCCAGGCTGCCGTCGCCGCCCACCGCGATGTGGCAAAAGAACCCCATCCGGTTGAAATTGGCCAGGATCTTGTCGGAGATGTCGACGATCTGGATCTCGCCGGCGAGATTCTCCACTGGCTTGGCAAAGGGATTGCCTTTGTTGGTGGAGCCGAGAATGGTCCCGCCCTGGGAAAGTATCCCCTCGACATCTTCCGGGGTCAACCGGACCAGATCATCCCGGTCCAGCAGGCCGCCATAGCCGGCCCGGCTGCCGTACACCTCCCAGCCCTTCCTGGTTGCCGAGTTGACCACGGCAAAAATAACGGCGTTGAGCCCCGGCGCATCGCCGCCACCTGTGGAAATAAGCAGTTTTTCTCGCATGATGTTCTCGCCTGGTGAAAGTTTACTCTGCTGCGTCATCTTGCCTAAATTGTAGAAAGCGGCTCGGGCTTTGACAATCTTTTTCCATGAAACCGGCTGGAGCCGTGTTCTTTTTGCTCGGACCTCAACCTGGTTGCCAATAGGGTGGTGCAGTTTCCCGCTCCAGAGACAGGCACATCTCCTTCTTTTTCACCGCACATTCACACATCCGGCTGCATCTATGGTTGACGCGAATCCCTTTGCGCCTTACTTTGCAGCCATAATCGCAACCCTCTTTCCCGCCCGACGGAAGGAGCCTTTTTTACTTTTGAGGAGGCATCAATGTTTGAAGTCACAGCGCTTGCTGTCAATAATCTGAAAGCCTATCTGGAGCAGAACAAAATCAGTTCTGCGATCCGCATCGCCTTGATGCAGGGTGGCTGAAGTGGCCCATCCCTTGGCTTGGCTCTGGATGAGCCAAAAGACAGCGACAAGGTTTTTGAGGAAGACGGCCTGAAATTTCTGGTGGACGAAGGTCTGCTGGAAAAATGCGGCGCCGTCAAGGTCGATTTCGTCGAAGCCGGCTACCGGTCCGGTTTTTCCATCACCTCCGCCAACCCGCTCGGCGGCGGCGGCAGTTGCAGTTCCGGTTCGTGTGGCAGCGGTTCGTGCAGTGGTTGAAACCCCTTGCCCACCAGGACACAACCCCCCTTGCCGCTGGCGGCAAGGGGGGTTTTCTTTTGGCGGGTGCGGGAAAAAGCCCTGCTCTCTTGTGCCAAAATCTTGACACGTTCGTTTTCAAGCTTATCGTCTTCTGCGGATCAATGAATCAACACCCTGTTTTTCAAGACAAACATGGCAGGAAGGAGCAAAGGGATGCAGCTTGACAAATTCACCCTCAAATCTCAGGAGGCCATCCAGGCCGCGCAACAGTTGGCTCAGAACAACAACAACCAGGAACTCCAGCCCGAGCATCTGCTCAAGGCTATCCTGGAACAGCCCGAGGGCGTGGTGGTGCCGGTGCTGCAAAAGATGGGCGTCACCCCCAGCGTGGTGCTCAGCGAGACCAACCAGTTGATCGCCAATCTGCCCCGGGTCAGCGGCGCCGGAGCCAACCAGACCTACGCCTCGCCATCGCTGCGGACCCTGCTCGATCAGTCCTTCAAGACCGCGGCCAACATGCAGGACGAGTACGTCAGCCAGGAGCACCTGTTTCTGACCATGCTGGCGGACCGGTCACTCAAGGTCACCGCCATGCTGGGTCGGCACGGCATCACCGGCGACGGGTTTCTCAAGGCCCTGATGACGGTGCGGGGCAACCAGCGGGTCACCGATCCCTATCCGGAGGACAAATACCAGGCCCTGGAAAAATACGCCCGCAACCTCACCGATGTGGCCCGCCGGGGCAAGCTCGATCCGGTGGTCGGCCGGGACGAGGAAATCCGCCGGATCATCCAGGTGCTCTCCCGTCGTACCAAGAACAACCCGGTGCTGATCGGCGAGCCGGGCGTGGGCAAGACCGCCATCGTCGAGGGCTTGGCCCAGCGGATCGTCAACGGCGACGTCCCCTCGACCCTGCATAACAAGCAGGTGATCTCGCTCGATCTCGGCGCCCTGGTGGCCGGGGCCAAGTATCGGGGTGAATTCGAGGATCGGCTCAAGGCCGTCTTGAAAGAGGTGGAAAAACGGGCCGGCGAAATCGTCCTCTTCATCGACGAGATCCATACCCTGGTGGGGGCCGGCGCGGCCGAGGGCTCGATGGACGCCTCCAACATGCTCAAACCGGCCCTGGCCCGGGGCGAACTGCACTGCGTCGGCGCCACCACCCTGGACGAGTATCGCAAACACATCGAAAAGGATGCGGCCCTGGAGCGCCGTTTCCAGCCGGTGCTGGTCCAGGAGCCGAGCGAGGAGGACACCATCGCCATCCTCCGCGGCATCAAGGAAAAGTACGAAGTCCATCACGGCGTCCGCATCCAGGATGCCGCCACCGTGGCCGCGGTCACCCTCTCCAGCCGCTACATCACCGACCGGTTCCTGCCGGACAAGGCCATCGACCTGATCGACGAGGCCGCCTCGCGGCTGCGGATCGAGATCGACTCCATGCCCACCGAGATCGACCAGTTGGAGCGCAAGAAGATCAAGCTGGAGATTGAAAAGGAGGCCCTGAAAAAGGAGAAGGACCCGGCCTCCATCGAGCGACTGGCCAAGATCAAGGAGGATCAGGCCAACCTCGAGGACACGCTCAAGGGGATGAAAGGCCAATGGACCCTGGAAAAGGAGACCATCCAGTCGATCCGCGACATCAAGGCCAAGATCGACCAGGCCCACATGGAGGAGCAGCGGGCCGAGCGGGCCGGCGAGCTGAGCAAGGTGGCCGAGATCCGCTACGGTCGGATCGTCCAGTTGACCAAGGACCTCGAGGCCGCCAACGCGCGCCTGAGCGAGATCCAGGAGAAACATCGGATGCTGAACGAGGAGGTTTCCCCCGAGGATATCGCCTCGGTGGTGGCCAAATGGACCGGGATTCCGGTGGACAAGCTCCTGGAAGGCGAAAAGGAAAAGCTGGTCCAGGCCGAGGCGGCCCTCGGCGCCCGGGTGATCGGGCAGAAGGAGGCGATTGTCGCCGTGGCCAACGCGGTGCGGCGAGCCCGCGCCGGTCTCCAGGACCCGGACCGGCCCCTGGGCAGCTTCATCTTCCTCGGGCCCACCGGGGTGGGCAAAACCGAGCTGGCCCGGAGCCTGGCCGATTTCCTCTTCGACTCCGAGCAGGCCATGATCCGCATCGACATGTCCGAATACATGGAGCGGCATTCGGTGGCCCGGCTGATCGGCGCCCCCCCCGGCTACGTCGGTTACGACGAGGGCGGCATGCTCACCGAGGCGGTGCGGCGGCGGCCCTATGCGGTCATCCTGCTCGACGAGATCGAGAAGGCCCACCCCGACGTGTTCAACGTGCTGTTGCAGGTGCTGGACGACGGCCGGATGACCGACGGCAAGGGTCGGACCGTGGACTTCAAGAACACCATCCTGATCATGACCTCCAACCTCGGCAGCCCCATCATCATGGAGATGGCCCAGACCGATCCCGAAACCATGCGCAAACAGATCGACGACCTCTTGCATCGCCAGTTCAAGCCGGAGTTTCTCAACCGGGTCGACGAGATCATCACCTTCCATGGCTTGACCCGCGACAACCTCGCCGCCATCGTCGACATCCAGATCAAGCGGATGGCCAAGCGGCTGGCCGAGCGCAAGTTCAAGGTGACCCTGACCAAGGAGGCCAAGCAGCTTTTGGTGGACCTCGGCTACGAACCGGCCTTCGGCGCCCGGCCGTTGAAACGGGCGATCCAACGCCACATCGAAGACCCGCTGGCCTTGGAGATCCTGGAGGGCCATTTTGCCGAGGGCGATCACGTCCTCATCGATCGCGGTCAGGATAATCGCCTGACCTTTACCCGCCGGTAACCCCCTTCCCCGTTGCGCGGCCCCTTGCCTGAAGGGGCCGCGCAAAACAAGTCTTTCCAAAAGAACGCTATCGGATTAAATTGAAGGTGCTGGTGCCGATTGCGGTGCTCGCCTGCGGGCGGCCCTTTCATTGTTCGTTGTGGCCCGCCAATTTGGTCCAGCCATGCTGGTTGTTGCCATACCGGCAGACGATCCCGCCTGCCCCTCAAGGGATCAAAAATCCCGTAAACCGGTTGTTGCAGAGACTCCGGCATGTCTATCCTCCTGTTGTTCCGGCGCGCGTTCCCGCTCTTCCCCTTTTGGCCGCTGCGACGCCGTCCGATCCGGTCGCGCTGTTGCTTCCGTTCCCTCGGCAGGTTGCTCCAGGTGGCCCTGATGCTGGCAGTGGTCGCCGGGCCAAGCCCGGTTTTCGCCCAACCTCCTGTCATTGTTTCCATTTCAGGCGACCTCACCGAAGATCACCGCCAAAATATTCGCAGCCATCTTTCCCTGACCAGGCTCCCGGAAAACGAAATGCCCTCCGAGGCCCTCTTCAACCGACTCTACGGCAAGGCACGGCAGGAGGCGGCCAAGGCCCTGGAACCCTTTGGCTACTACACCCCCGAGATCGAGACGACGCACCGGTGGCAGGACGGCAGCCACCAGATCGAGCTCACGGTCGCCACCGGCCCGCCGGTCACCATCAAGGAGGTGGAGATCGTGCTGTCCGGACCGGGGACGCGTGACGAAGCCCTTCGGCGGGCAGCGGACCGTTTCCCCCTGGCCCCGGGAGACGTGCTCGATCACCAGGTGTACGAGGAGGGGAAAGACCAACTGATCGCTGTCGCCCTGGAGAGCGGCTACCATCGGGCGGCCTTCCGCAACAACCGGGTGGAAATCAGCAAAAAAGCGGGCAGCGCCTCCATGCGGCTCAACCTCGACACCGGTCCCCGGTATCTCTTCGGCCCCCTCACCTTTGCGGCCGATTTCATCGACCACGATCTCCTGCGGAAAATAGCCCCGGTGCGCGAAGGCGATCCCTTTTCGCCCAAGGCCCTGACCCGGCTGCGGCAATCCCTGTTCAACGCCGATTATTTCAAGACCGTGGACCTCGAATACGATCTCGACCGGTCAGTTGGGGCCAAGGTGCCGGTCAAGGTGGTGCTCACCCCCAACCTGGCGCACAAATACGGCATCGGCCTAGGATACGGCACCGATACCGGCGCCCGCGGCACCCTGGAATACACCAACCGCTATATCAACCGACTGGGTCACCAGTTGGATGTCCAATTGCAGCCGGCGCAACGGAAAAACAATTTCGGCGGCACCTACACCATCCCCATCGGCGACCCCAGGAAAGACCGGTTGAGCCTGACCGGCAAATACGAAACCGAAGAGTTCGACAGCACCGACACCGAAACCCTGAACGCCACGGCCAGCCACGATCATTTCCGGGAATGGGGCGAGTATTCGACCTACCTTCAATTCCTCGACGAACGCTACAGCACCGGTCCGGGTACCGACCGGGATGCCCTGTTCATTCCCGGCCTCAAGGGCAGCGTGTTCTGGGCCGACGACCGGATCACCACCAAGCGCGGCATTCGCTTCACCGCCACGGTGATCGGCAGCGAGGAGACGGTTCTCGCCGACACCTCTTTTCTCCAGACCACGTTACGCACCAAGGGCATCTACACCCTTTTCGACCAATGGCGCCTGCTCGGCCGTGCCGAGATCGGCACCACCCTGGTCGACGACATCTATGCCCTGCCGCCTACCCTGCGCTATTACACCGGCGGCGACCAAAGCGTGCGGGGGTACGGCTACAAAAAAATCGGCCCGGTCGATGTTGACGGCAACATCGTGGGCGGCAAAGACCTGCTCACCTGCAGCGCCGAACTGGAGCGGTCGCTCTTCGATGCCTGGAGCGGGGCGATTTTCTACGACAGCGGCACCGCCATGAATGACTTCACCAACGTTACCCTCCATTCGGGCGCCGGTGTCGGTCTCCGTTGGAACGGCGTTTTCGGCCAGATCCGCCTGGATGTGGCCAAGGCCCTTGACGAGGAGGGCACCTGGCGCATTCACTTCACCATGGGGGCCGATCTCTGATGCACAGATGGCTCCGCCGGTTGCTCGGCTTGTCGCTCCTCCTGATCCCGGCCGTTTTCCTGTTCCTCGCCGGCACCGACACCGGTCTCCGGTGCCTGGTCCTGGTCGGCAATCGCCTGACCGCAGACCTTCTGACCATCGGTTCCGCCTCCGGTTCCCTGTTCGGAACGCTCGTCCTGCGCGATATCCGCTATGCGGACGGCATCGACACCGTGACCGTCGACACCTTGGACTTGACCTGGAAACCGACCCAATTGCTCAACGGGCAGATCCACATCCGCACCGTTCGCGGCTCCGGGGTTCGGGTCCTGCTCGGTGAAAGCAGCGGGGAAACAACGCTTTCTCCCTTCACCTTGCCGGTCGGCCTGTCGATCGACACGATCGTGGCGGAAACAATCGCGATCTTCGAAGGCCCGGACGAAGTGTGGGGTATTCGGACGGGCACCATCGACCATCTCTCCTACCGGGGACCGGCCCTGAACATTGCCGAGTTGTCACTGGTCAGCGATGCACTCACCATCAAGGCTCACGGACAACTGCTGACCGATGGCGATTATCCGTTGCAAATGACCGTGGATTGGAAGGCGCATCCGGATGGGTACGAGCCGCTGGCCGGGCACGGTACCGTCGATGGTCCGCTCAATGGTCTACGGGTCGAGGCCGCTGCCCATGCGCCCTTCCCCATGCATCTCAGCGGCCGTCTCGACCGTCTCCTCGGCGCCACCACCTGGCAGGCGCGGCTGGAGATCCCGGAGGTGACGCTGACCGGAATCCACCGGGATTGGCCGGAACAACGTTTCACCGAGGTGGCCGTGGATGGCCGCGGCACCCTGGCTGACTACACCCTGCACGGACAGGCGCGGGCCGGCCTGCCCCGCCTCAAGGAACCGAGCGACCTCGCCGTCGACATCCGGGGCAACGGCGACGGTCTCCGACTTGACTCCCTGCACCTCGGTCACGGCAAGACCCGACTTTCGGCCAAGGGTAGCCTGGCCTGGAGTCACGCCTTTTCCTGGCAGGCGGAGATCAACGGCACCCATCTTGACCCCGGGCTGTTTATTATCGGCTGGCCGGGCGATTTTACCGGCGCCTTGACCACCTCCGGGCAACTCACCCCCCACGGCCCGGAGGGTTCGCTGCTTGTGTCCGGCGTGCAAGGGACCTTGCGGGGTTTTCCCGTAACCGGCGACGGCGAGATCCACCTTGAGGACCACCGGTTGCGGATTCCCCACCTGACCATGAAAAGCGGCGGTTCGATCCTGCGAATCAACGGCAAGGCCGCCGAAACCGTCGACATCGCGCTCCAGTTGGACTCGAACAACCTGGCGGAACTCTGGCCCGGCGCCCAAGGGGCAATCTCCGCCCAGGGCCGCGTCACCGGCAAACCGGAGAAACCGCAGGTGGATTTCAAATTGAGTGGCAGCAACGTGGGCGTGGGCAGTGACGGCATCCAGAAACTGACCATGGAGACCAAAGGCATACTCGCCCGCGAGGGCCTTCTCGACGCCTCGGTCCGGGCGGAACGGCTGCACCTCGGCCCCACCGTCATGGACCTGAGCCGGTTGCGGCTGAAGGGGTCGCTGGATGCGCACAGCCTTGAATTCGACAGTCAAAACAAGGAATTTTCCACCGGGTTCGCCTTGCAGGGCACGTTCAGGGACCATCTCTGGCAGGCCACGCTCAACCGGAGCCATTTCGCCAGCCGGCAACTCGGCGACTGGCGACAACGGCAGCCCACCGCCCTGACCTTTTCCCCCGAACAAGCCGAGTTCAAGCCCCTTTGCCTGGCAACAACCTCTTCCGGCTCTCTTTGCGTCGACGGCTCCTGGGAACCATCCGCCAACACCTGGCAACTGCACACCGCCGCCGCTGCCCTGCCCCTGGGACTGCTCAACGCCGGCCTGGCCCCCTCCTGGCCGCTTACCGGCCAACTCAACGCTGATCTTGCCCTCACCGGCCGGCAATCCCGCATCCTGTCCGGGAAACTCTCGGCCACCACCAACGACATGAGCCTGCGCATTCCCCTGCCGGACGGTGGCACCCATCAGGTGACCTGGAAGAAGAACGGGCTGCGAGCAACGTATGCGGACAACCGGCTGCAAACGGTGTTGGACAGCGCATTGACGGACAACAGCATGGTCCGCGCAGAATTGGTGGGCATCAGCGGCCAACTCACCCCGGAAACCATCCTCCGCACCCCGATGAGCGGCTCGCTCCAGATCCATCTTCAGGATTTGAGCCCCCTGACCGTGCTGACCGACCAGATGGTCCATTTTACCGGGATGTTGCAGGGGCAATTTGCGGTGAGCGGAACGCCCGCCTCCCCCGTGCTCAACGGTCAGATGGAACTGGCAAACGGCCAGGCGGAAATACCGCCGCTCGGCATCACCCTGGCCCCCCTGCAGATCAAGATAACGGGCGACGCCAAGGACGCCCGACTGCTCGCCACGGCCTCTTCCGGCAAGGGCTCCCTCCGGGCGGAAGGCGTGCTCCATCTCAATCAATTGGCCACCGGGCCTCACGCCGTCCATCTCTCCGGCGACACCTTCAAAGCGGCGCATCTTCCCGGTCTCGACCTCGATGTCACCCCGGACCTGGAGCTGGTTTTCGAACAACAACGGACAGAGGTGCGCGGCACGGTGACCATTCCCCAAGCGCGGATCACCTCGATCGATTTTCACCACGCCACGGCGCCATCGGATGACATGGTGGTCGTCGACGAGGAAGAATCACCCTCCGCGGCGGTTCCGGTGCCGCTGTTTACCGAAATCACGATCATTGCCGGTGAAGATGTACACATCGATGCCTATGGTCTGCAGGGGAAAATAGCCGGCAAACTGGCCCTGAAAGGCCAGCCCGGCCGATCGCAGATCGGCAACGGCACGCTTTCCGTCCATAACGGCTCCTTCACAGTGTACGGCAGGCGACTGAAGATCGATCTCGGTCGTCTCCTCTTCGCCGGCGGCCCCCTGACAAATCCTGGGATCGAACTCCGCAGCGAAAGAAAAGGTGAGAAAGTGACCACCGGCGTGCTCATCGGTGGTTTTCTCCAACGCCCGGAAATGCACTTCTACTCCAGCCCCGCCATGGAACAGTCAGCCATCATGACCAATCTGTTGGAAAGCACGGCCATCGGCGGCGAAACGAGGCAAGACACCGGCTTTATCGGCACAGCGGCCAGCAAAGTCGGGTTGGGAGGAATGGTCCCCTATCTGCAGGGCGTGAAAAAACTGACCATGATCGATGAGATCAAGCTGGAGACAGGGGAGGCCTACGATTCGTTTTCTCTGGTCTTCGGAAGTTGGCTGACTCCCGATTTTTATGTCAGTTATGGCAAGGATCTGGTCAAGGAATCGGGCACGTTCAACACCCGCTACACCTTGGGGAAAGGCTTTTCCTTTCTCACCGAAACCGGCGCATCGCACAGCGGTGGCGACATCAAGTATGAATTCGAGCACTGACCTTCACAACTCAAACTACCGCGGCACATCTCGAAACGCCGCCTCCCGCCACGGTCCCACGATCTTGCCTTTTCGCCGGCTTTGCAGTAGGTTTGGCACCCTTCAACGGGCAAACCCCATACTCTCTCTTTCCAACCACGGTGGTCATATGGCTGAAAATTTGGAAGATCTGACAGTTAATTATGAAGAAGACGGCATCCTTGTTGTCCAGGAAATCGACAAGGAAATCCTGTCTAAAGGTTCCTGGACAACCATTCTTTTTCGGTATCGCGATTTTGATAAGACGACCCAGCAATACAGTCCGGATAAGTTCACTATTCGCCGGTATCAAAAAAGAAATGGGCAGTATCAGACCAAGTCCAAGTTCAATATTTCCTCTGCCGCCCAGGCTGAAAAAATCGTCGCGACCCTCTCCCGCTGGATAAATAATCAAGAAACGTAACCTTTCCGGGCTGTTTTTTCCGTCTGGTTTTATCTGTTTTTCCTTGCTTAACGGACTATCTACCAACAATCGTTCGGACGGTCCGCTCTTCTCGACACATTATTTTTATTGACACACACCGGCTTCTTCCATTAGATTGGCGCCTCGTTGCTCTTGCCCACCTCAAGTGGGTCGACAACAAAAGGCTTCGAAAAGCAATTTTAATCTTGCTGGCAGGCCGAAAACAAGTTATAGTGTGCCTCTCGCAGCGATTGTTGCGGAAGGGGCTTCTGGTGAAGAGACCGGGGCCATTGATCTTTGAAAACTGAACAGTAAACAAGCGGGCCAAGTAGTAAATTGGTTTTTGATTTGGACAAAAGTCCAGTCTGTAGTGACTGGCTAGGATATTGAACTGGAGAGTTTGATCCTGGCTCAGAACGAACGCTGGCGGCGTGCTTAACACATGCAAGTCGAACGC
>Ga0074195_1000377_pt1 | contig 93664 bp, 80 predicted proteins | sample EPASupsiteHSE623_FD_64525 | JGI IMG/M metagenome (GOLD analysis project Ga0074195, IMG submission 64525) | Bioremediated contaminated groundwater from EPA Superfund site, New Mexico - Sample HSE6-23 | ecosystem: Environmental > Aquatic > Deep subsurface > Groundwater > Contaminated ...
TTAAATCTAAAAATATGAAAGGAGCCATGAACGCCATAGTTTACGCCCAAGATGAGTTTATTGGCGAGTTCCATACCGTTGGCAATGAGTTTCGAAGCAATGGCGCCAGATACGCAAATTGTAGTTGGTTAATTTGAAAATTTACGTATGAAATTGACATGATTTTACAAACATCAATCGGAAATGAATATAGTTTCCTAATCATGGCAATTCCATTTGACCTTTAAAAAATAAATTATACACAAATGAACATGAATGACTATCCTGACAATCCTTATCTGTTGCTGACACCGGGACCACTTTCCACCTCAAAAACGGTCAAGGCCAGCATGCTCAACGACTGGTGTACCTGGGACGATGAATACAATATCATTGTCCAGGACATACGGAAAAGGCTGGTATTGCTGGCCACCCCGAATACCGGCGAATATACCTCGGTTCTGATGCAGGGAAGCGGGACCTTCGTTGTAGAGTCGGTCATTGGCTCGGTTATCCCGCCCGACGGGAAATTGCTGGTTCTGGCCAACGGTTCCTACGGCGACCGGATCGTGCAAATTGCCGATTACCTTAAAATTAATTGCAGCGTGATCCGTTTTGGCGATCTTAAGCCGGTGGATGCGCATATAACACAGGAAGCGCTCGACTCAGACCCTGATATTACGCATGTCGCGATGGTGCATTGCGAAACGACTACCGGTATGCTTAATCCGGTTGAAGAAATTGGCCATCTGGTGAAGCAGGCAGGCAAATGTTTTATCGTGGATGCCATGAGCAGTTTTGGCGGGATCCCGATGGATATTGCCAATTGGCATATCGATTTTATTATAAGCAGTGCCAATAAATGTATCCAGGGGGTACCGGGATTCGGTTTTGTGGTGGCGAAGAAAAGCAGGATGCAACTGGTGAAGGGTCTCGCCCGCTCGCTTTCGCTCGATCTGTACGACCAATGGGAAACCATGGAAAAGCAGAACGGTAAATGGCGTTTCACGTCGCCAACACATGTCGTACGGGCTTTCAGGCAAGCTTTGGATGAGCTGGACGACGAAGGTGGCGTGGCAATGCGCTACCGCCGGTACCGCGAAAATCAGCAGATACTGGTTGCCGGCATGCAGGAGCTCGGGTTCCGGCCTTTGCTCGACAAGCTGAACCAATCACCCATCATTACCACCTTTCTTTCGCCTGCATCCGGTGATTTTGAATTCCGGGAATTTTACCATCGGCTCAAAGCCCGTGGTTTTGTGATTTATCCCGGAAAGGTGACCGAATTTGACTGTTTCCGGATTGGAAATATCGGAGAAGTGTATCCCGAAGACATCATTCATTTGCTGGCAGCCGTGAAAGACTCCATGTATTGGACAGGCATTCAACAGTCTTAATCCAAATATCAGGGGCGATTCACTTCCGTAGTTTACGCCCCTGATCTTGTATTAACGTATTTCAACCAGCACCTTTTCCGAACGAATTCAAAAATCAGAACTTATAGCTTAACTCAACTCCGAAAAGGCTGGGCGCCCCGGCAATATAAGTCGGTATTCCAAAATTACGTCCTGTATTCCCTGCATCGATGATGTATTTTTCATTTAAAGCATTATTCAGAAATGCCAGTATCGTGATTTTAGGGTTAAGCAGATTGAACCCCGCGCGCAGGTTCAGCAGCCCGTAAGCGTCCTGCATCACCTCTTCCCCGTTGTCTTCTTCAAAATAAACTTTCGATTTGTAAGTGTAAGAGGGGCGGATAAATGCCGTTAATTTTGCGTTGACCGGCACATCCAGATGAAAGCCAAGAGCGAATGAATGTTTCGGCGTCAGGCGGAAGGTATTGCCCGCATACTCCTGTGGGTTTCCGTCGGAGTCTTCATCGTCGAAAGTGGCATCAATAAAGGCATAATTTCCGAACAGGTTCAGCTTGTTATTCATCTGCCACCGAAGAGAAGCTTCAAACCCATATGCAGTTGCATCTCCGGCGTTTTTCGTGACGATTTCCAGATCCTCGATCGATTGGGTTTGAAAATGGCTGTAATCGTAATAAAAACCGGCCACATCATAATAAAGCTGTTGTTTCTGGGTTAATCCTTTCAATCCGATCTCATAACTCCAAACAATTTCGTCATCCAGTTTTTCAACCTCATAGTTGCTCGTAAAGTCATCATTGGCTACCGATTTAAACTGGATGACATTCGGGCGCCGGCCTCTGGAAACAGTAGCGTAGGTATTCAGATTCTTTCTCAGGCTGATATCCGCAGCAATACGGCCAACCATTGAAGTATATGTATCACTGTCCGTTATTTTTTCAGTCGGCATGAACAGGTCGTTTGTTCCGGCGTTCCTGGCAAAACCCAGTGTTCCGTTGTTCCCATCCGGATCCGCAGTTGCCTGGTAGCCCGATTGGATATCTTCTACCGTGTAACGTAAACCGGCAGTCAGTTTAAACCAATTGGTAAAATGATAAGTACCGTCAATAAAAAATTCATAGGCGCTGTTCGTCCCGTAATTGGTATAGCTTTCCTGGTGTTGCTGATTGAGTGGCTGATGCAGTAAGGCATACAGCATCTGGGCTTCTGCCGGCAACATATTGACCGGCACGGCTGAAGGCCATGGTTCAGACAATAATTCAGAAAGCGAAGAAATGGTATTGGGTACTCCATTCGTCAGCAAAGGCATCGGTTGTAACTGCATGTTTACCGAAGTTCCCAACATCGCTGATAAGGCCTGGTTTAACGGGTCTAACATGGTCGTATTTACGGAGGGCGAGATAAGCGGCGACATTAAAACAGCCAGACTTTGTTCATTGGTCTCAAACGGTACATGACTAAAACCATCTTCATAAAAATAGCTTATTCCGCCGAAGCCTTCGAACTTTTCACTGATCCTGAAATTCGCACGTATTTCTTCGCTGAACTGTTTTCCGAAAGCATCTTCGGCGAACCATAATACAGGGGCTGCTGTGCCATCGGCGTCAAAGGACTCATAAGAATCAAACTCACGGTATGCAGTGGTTGATGTCAGGCTGAAATTCGCAGAAAAAGAATGACGGGCAATTAAGGTCGTTCCCCAGACCGTGCGGTCCAGACCAAGTTCCTTTCCTCTGTCCAGGTCGGCAGTCGTCCACGGGTCGGTGTCGCCTCCTGCCGGAGCGTACGTTCCGCTTTTAAACGAAGTTCCGGGAGGTGTATCGTTTTGATAATTATAAATAAGGTCGATATTCGTCATTGGTGTTGGTTTATACCTCAATGAGGCCCGGAAGGCCTTTGTATCTTTCCCGTTTAATCGTCCGCCTGATAAGTTCCCGATGAAACCGTCATGCATGCTGTAAATGCCGGAGACCCGGGCAAATAACTTATCCTTCACAATCGGTGTATTAAAAAATCCTTCCAGATGGGTATAATTATAATCGCCATACCCGGCCGTTAACGAACCGGAAGTATTGTTTTGCGCCTTATTCTGAATAAAATGGACAGCTCCAATCTGAGCTCCGCGTCCAAACAAAGTTCCCTGCGGACCTTTCAATACTTCCACACGTTCCATATCATAAACTTCAACGACTGAACCACGGGATTTACTGATGGAAACGCCATCCTGGAAAACAGATACCCGGGGTTCCACATTTGAAGCCCCGTCGTCACTCGTAATACCACGGATCACAAAGCCCGGATTATTGGGACTTTGTAACTGAACCTGCATTCCGGGGACATACTCAGAAAGATCATCCAACTCAGTGATTCCTGAATTTTCAAGAAAATTGGCATCCAGCGACGTTAAGGCAGTTGGAATTTCCATAATCGATTGTTCCCTTTTTTGCGCAGTAACGATCAAGCCTTCCAACACCACATCTTTCCGTACCAGGGCAAAATTCACCTTATCCGTTTGAGTGTCCAGGTGGATACCTGACGTTTGAGACTCATAGCCGATAAAAGAAACGGAAAGGGTGTAGTCTCCGGGGCTAAGGCTGGAGAATTGATATGCTCCGTTAAAATTAGCTGCTGTTCCTTTTTTTATCTCCTGCAGATAAATGGTCGCTCCGACCAACGGATTACCATCCTGATCGGTGACCAGGCCTTTCAGATTCAGATCCTGGGCAATTAATGTGCTGACTGAACTGAAAATGATCATAAGAAAAACAAAATAGAATTTCATTGTTGAGTGCATTTGGTTTTTTCAAAAATACAGACTGTATGTTCAATTTATGTAAAATTAAAAGACCTGGAAGTAAAATTTACATTATGAATTAGAAACAATTTAATAATTAGTTAATTCATAATGATTTAATTATCAATATATTTAAACAAATGTAAAAATAAAAAAACCATAAATGAAAAAATTAACTATTATTTTACTTATTATTATTTTATTTGTAATAATTGTAATCGTTTTTTATTTTTGGGCTAAAAGGGAAACAGTTAATGACAAGTTATCTGTTGTTTCTTATGCTGATCCTTTAAAAGGGAAAAACGAACGTGTTATTTCGGTTATGACTTATAATATCGGTTATTTGTCCGGAATGAATAACAATCTTGCTGTTGCCTCACAAAAGGAATTCTTTACCAGGAACTTGGAAAAGCTGGTTTATCATCTCGGACAAATACCTATTGATATTCTTGCTCTTCAGGAAATTGATTACGGAAGTAAACGGTCTTTCAGGGTCGACCAGCATGATACGATCGCTAAACTGTTTTTCCCGTACTCGCTAAAAGCCATTAATTGGGATAAACAGTACGTTCCTTTTCCTTACTGGCCTCCGTCTGTTCATTTTGGCAAAGTATTATCGGGACAGTCAATCATGAGCTCCTGGGAGCTAAGCAATCCGGAGCGGATTGTTTTAAAGGAAGTTGATTCAACCCCGTTTTATTACAAGGCATTTTACCTGGACAGGTTGCTGGTTTCCGTTGTAGTACAACATCCTGAGCTCGATTTTTTGATCATGAACGTTCATGCAGAGGCGTTTGACCAAGCTACAAGAGAAGAGCAAATTATGAAGATCTATCAGATCTTCAAAGAAAAAAGGGTTCATTATCCTGTTATTTTGATGGGAGATTTTAACAGTTCCCCCGGTTCGGGCGAAAAGGCCATTCATTTATTTCTGGATGATCCGGACATTGGGTGTGCCGCAGCCTCCGCCGGCAAAGTGGCATACCCTCCTACCTTTTCCTCGGAAAATCCGGTAGAACGAATCGACTATATCTTTTACACAAAAGACTGTTTTGAAGAAATTGAAAGTAAGGTGTTAACAGACTTTGGAACAATATCCGACCACCTGCCTGTATATATCCGGCTAAAAATTAAATGAAAAGGATCAACCACCACTTCCCTGGTTTTCAGTTTATTTCCCTGCTTCAGTTCGAAAAACAGAAAATCTTTTCTGCATGTCTCTCGGTTTGGCAATTAAATAACGGCCCTTTTCCTGCATTTTACGGGTTAACGGCTGCAGAAAGGAAGGAAGTTTGTCAACGGAAACCCAGGGCAAGGATTGCGAGCCTCCAACGACTTTGTAGTTGGCAAGATCAAGGGAAGACCGATCGTCCGACCGGAACACCAGAAAATGCCCGTCCGGTTTTTCAGGGACGGTGAAAACCGGATCCATATTCACCACCTTGAACTGATTATGACTTTGAATCCGGATGGCTGATGCCGTCCGGATGTTACCGTAAACATAGATCGTGTCTGTTTCGGAGATCTGTTCGCGCCTGAGCGATGAAACCAGTTGTTCTCCGGTACCGGGCATCAGCAATGGGTATAATAAAATAAAGACATTGAAATACAACAGCAAAAGTGAGTTGGCGATTGCATTTTCTTTTGAAGCGGGGTTAAATAACTCCAGAAAAAAGGCAATTAAAATTAATAACGAAGTAAGCGTACCTGCGACTAAAATGAAGTCTGTACCAACAAACACCGTATAAAGGATTCCCGTCATATTGACAATCAGGTTTAGCCCGACAAACAGATATAGAACGAAGTTTTTAAACCCGGTTTTGGATTGCACCAGGACAGAAGCAAAAAAAACTGAAATAACCGGGATAGCCGGCAACAGGTAGCGGTCATAAAATTTAAAGACAGCGCCCGACATCACAATGGTCAGCACCACCCAAGCCAGGCAAAAGCCGTACACGGCCTTTGTTTTTTCGTCGATCCTTTCAAGGTGATCTCTCAGCTCTTTTGGTTTTGAAAAAACAATTACAGCCCATGGCAGTGTGAAGGCAACTAAAAACCCGATGCCCTGAAACGTATTGCTTAATGCGCCCATTATTCCTGAAGAAATGCGTATTCCGACCTGATCGGCAAAAAAGGATGAGAAATAAGAGGACCCATGTACCCGGTACATGATCACAAACCAACTGACGGCTACAACGAAGGCTGTTATAAGGGCTGCCGGATGGATCAGATTTCCTGCCTTTTTTCGTTTCCACGGGTTGGTCAGCAGGTAAAGGATACTGATCCCAGCGTAGGCCATCGCGGGGATCCCTTTGGTCTCAAAAGCAAAAGCAGCGCCCAACCACGCCAACCAGAAAAACTCTTTCCGGGGACGATCTTCGGCGACCATCATTTCCATAAACCCCCAGGCGCTCACAGTAAGAAATAAAGCGAGCAGAATATCGGGGATGGAACGGCTTGAGCTTAAGATCAGCAGCGGATTGGCCGCGGTAATCAAGGAAGCAACCGTGGCGATGTGCCGGTTTTTCGTTAATGACCTCACCATCAAAAAAGTGACCGCCACAAGCAACGCTCCCCCAAACCAAAACAGGATCCTGGACGAAAACGGACTTACTCCTGCTATTTTATAGCTGCCTATCAATGCCCAATAGGCAAGGACAGGTTTATTAAAACGCGGGCTGCCGTCGGCTTTGTAGGGCGTAAAAAAGTCGTTCTTTTCAATCATCTGCAGAGCCGCGTCGGTATAATACTTCTCGTCAGGATGAAAAAAAACATAACTCACTGCTCCCGGCGCGGTAAAGAAAAGAAAGATCAGTGGAATAAAAATCCAGGAAGATGCTGATAACCGGCTGTTCATCGCATCAATACTTAATCAGGTACATTGGCTTCAACACCTTGTCGCGTGTTTTAGGATTGATAAACTTCGCACCCCGGTTCAGATAGAGATGGTGATATACCAATACGGTGTCGGCTTTCAGATTTAAATTCGCGATCTGCTCAAATCCTTCAGCGTCGGTAAAGATCCAGTTACCTTCCTTTCCGGCTGCGGCTTTCATTTCTTCTGCCGAAGAGAGCTGGGCAGCCTGTGGTTCACTGTTAAAAAACAGTTCGTATTGCGAATATTGATAATTGTAGAGTGTGTTCCCGGGTTCCGCGTGCCTGTTAAAATAACGGGCTGCTTTAGGAGGCGCCTGAAAGCTGAACATGTAAGGGAAAATGGATGTATTCAGCAAAAAAGCCAGGCAAATAAAACTAATGGCCGAGGGTAAAAACAGTTTGGCTGCCGGGTCGTCACTCCGGAAGAAAATGAAACCGGTCGCCAATACCCCTAATAAGAAGACCAGCCAAAACGGCCAGTCGGGATGAGGAAAGAAGTATAAAGCAAGTGCCAGAATGGTTATCCATAGCAGACAAACAATCGTGACCTGAACGGAATTAAAAATCCGGAACAGTTTCCTTTTTTTGTGCAGCGCCTTATCGGTCCACTTTGCGGTGAGAACGGCCATCAACGGTACCACGCTGAAGATGTAATTCGGGAGCTGGCCTGCCGAAGCATTCAAAATAATAAAAAAGATCCAGATCCCTGAAAGCGTAAAGTATTCACGCGTCCGGAATTTGTTCCTGATCAGTTTTCTGAATTCGAAAAAAACTGATATAAAAAACATCAGGCTCCAGGGCAGGAAAAGATACAGCAGGCTGTGGACATAAAAAACCGGGTCATTCTTTGTACTGACATATGACCCCGTGATCCGGCCGATATTATTTTCCCAGAAAAAAAACCGGATCCCATCCCATCCGAACTGATTCATTAAACCGATCAAGGCCGGACTAACCACAATAAACGCGATAACAATACCAACATACCACCGGTAATCCAGGAACGATTTGAAGTTTTTTGTTAAAAGAAGGTGCCCCACTACTGCAAACGCAGGGATGGCAGCGCCAACCGGTCCTTTGCAGAGCATGGCCAGGCCTGTTCCCAAAAAGCCCAAAATCCAGTGCTGATTTTTTTTGGTCCTCACTAATTCAGCAAACTGCCATAATGCGAACGTAACAAACGCCTGAAGCGGAGTATCGGTATGCACATCCATGGTATACAGGGTGTATATCATCGAAAATGCAAGTAAAAAAGCCGCAATTCTTCCTACACGTTTGTTATACAGACTTTTGCCAAGCCGGTAGGCCGAATAGAATCCGAAAAAAACAACGAGCAGCACCGGTAACTTAAACCAGAAATTGGAAACTCCGCCTGCCGCAAAACCCATGGCGCCCAGCCAGAATAAAAGCGGTGGTTTTTGATCGTATGGCTCACCATGTACGGTGAGATTGATATAATTGTTGTTTTGGAAGGCTTCTTTTGCAATCGTAGCATATTTGCCGGCATCGCGTGTCACGTCGATGGAAAGTCCGGCAAAATAGGTAACCAATGCCATACTGATTAAGCCGATCAAGATGCAGAGCACCGTTATCCGGCCGATATTCATGACCGGTTTTGTTCCCTGAAATGTAAAGTCCCGCTTCGCTGCAAACACGGGTTGCGCTGTACCGGCAAGCAACAGTGCTCTGCCCTTCAGTAAATTGATACTTTCGCGGGGAGATATTTTTAGCCTCTTCATGACCTGTCAGTTTAAATGAATCATCTTTTCATCTAACTATTTTACTTATCAGGATGTAAAAGAAGACTTTAAATATTACCGGACGATTAGAATCGAATGAAAAAGATATTACATTTTGAACATCATCATGCAGGGTTCTTCCACAACCGGTAACCTAAACGCAAAACCGGAGCCAGGTCAACATGGGATATCCTGTATTGCTGATCGCCAAACATCAGCTTGTTATTGTTCCTTAGATAGACATGAAATCCGGGTTGTATATAAAAACTGCGCCCGATAAAAAACTGATAACTGATACCACCGCCAAAATCAGTGCTGTGAAGATCTTTTTTTATCCCGCTACTTTTTTGTTCGATCTCAAATGTATGTAATTCAAGGAAAGTATAGGTTTCAAGGTTTTTCCAGATATTATAACCAAAAAAGAAGCCCGGCGAAGTCTTATAATACCGTTTAAACGCTGCAGATGAATTCTTTATTCCTGCAGGTTCTGCATCATAATTACCTCCGTTTATAACACTTACCCTGAATCGGAATTTTTCGTACCGGTAACAGGCCGCGAGATGATAACCTCCGGTTAGGAACATAGGCACAAGACTTTCTATTTCTACGGCATGTTTTACCTCATAGTGACGGAGCGTTTTTTTATTGGAAGAGTCGCTCTCAATGGTTTGCGCCGGAGCAGTAATGGATACTGCCAACAGGACTAAAATGATAATTTGTTTCATTTGTGAGTAATTTGATTTTTAACTGTCAAATGGAATAGCCATAAACTATTTATTTTTGTTCCGGTTTGTGTCTGAAAAGTTATGGCTATTTCATGTTTCTGAATTTTTAAATAATGAACCGGCACAAAATTCAGAATCATAAAATCATTTATACTCCGCAAATGTTACCATTTGGTTTATGAACCACTAAATTCCTTTCGTATTCGACTTAGTGATTTCGGTGCTATGCCGAGGTAATTGGCAATATGATATAAGGGAGCTTTTTGGAATATTTCGGGATACTCAGAAAGCATTTTTTCGTACCGCTCACTGGCCGACAATGTTTGCAAGTCGATACTTTGCTGAGCAATTTTTACAAAAGCCTGCTCCATCAGCATCCGCCCTAATCTTTCCAGCCTGGGGATCCGGTTATAGCATTCACTGAGGCTTTTATGTGAAATGACCAGTAATTCAGAATCTTTTATGGCTTTGATATTGATAAGCGAAGGTGTTAAATTTAAGCGGCTTCTGTTATCTGTAACCCAATCGCCGGTAAAAGCAAAATCGGTCGTGGTCTCTTTTCCTGTTTCAAGTAATTTGCAATAGACGATGCTACCTTTATTTACAAAAGCGATCGAATTGCAAATTTGACCTTCCTTCAAAAAGTAGTTGTTCTTCCGGAGTGTTTTCATTTCAATAAACCCCATCAGAATTTGCCATTCCTCATCGCTGAGAGAAACAACGGAACTGATTGCTTTTTTTATCAGTTCCGTAATCATACGTGTGAATTTTTCATAAGCCACTAATTACACGTTTTATACAAATAACAGTACTTTTCAACTTTTCACCAGAGGTAAGTAACCCGAAGATAAATGATACGCTCTAAAATTATTTTTAAAAGGTTATCCTCAAGCCTATTCCGGAACAGGTAAGGCCCGGTTCAAAGTCGATCTGGTCTTTATTGCTTTGCTTTAGGCCTTCATTATAAATGGAGACTGCCTTTTGTGCATGTTTGGAATAAGCCGAGTTAAAAGGAATAGGTTCTGACGATGACTGGGCATACAGATGAGAAACTCCCAGCACGAAAAGGATAAGCAGAATGATCGGTTTCATAGTTGATATAAAGGTTAATGATGAATAAGGTTAACGCCAAAATTATAAAATAATTGAATTTTTTTTGATAACTGAACCAAATTTAACAGCTAGTTTACAAGATTATCTAACGGGTGTTTTCGAACGGACGCCATCTATCCATTCGCATCATTTTCTGACTGTTGTCAATCATCTTTCAAAAAGAAGAGGGAGTTTGTCGTCTCCCTCTTAAATTGTTTTGCTTATTGTATGTTTAAACTAACTTCGAGGTAAGTTTCAATCCCTGCAATCAGGTTAGTAACCTTAACATCGTATTTCCCCTTTTCGGCAAAGTAAGAAATAAAACTCCCGTTGGCAGGAATTGTCATTTTTTCGCCTTTTGAATCCTCTAAACTAAATGGAATACATGAAGAGTTACTGATCTTATAAAGTATGTGTCCTTTCGAGTCGGTTATTCCTGTTTTTTCGATATTCACGGACGCTTTAAAAATTGCATCAAGGAATTCTTTTTTCCCGATTAAATTGTCACCGAAATAAATAGCCGTGCGCCCGGCAAAAAGAGCTTCTTTAATTGACTTCTCTTCCCGGTCCTCTGTAAAAACCAGGGTTACCAATGTTTTGTAGCCCAAAATGTCAGGTATTTTAATTTCCTGGCGGGTCCGGACTTTTAAGTTATGCTCGTTAAACTGGTCTTACCCCAACCCTTATATATTCGCTGGCAGAGGCCTCATCAACGGCTTCATTGATTTGAGAGAGCGGGAATATTTTTCCTACCAACTCATCAAAGGGATATTTGCCGGAATTTTTCTCAAGAAACTCCAGCGCCATTCCGAGATGCCGGGGATGATAATTATGAATTCCTTTAATAGTAAGGTATTTTCGGGTTATTTGATTCCCATCAATGTCGAGACAGCTTCCGGGAGTGACCAGGCCGGCAATAAGATATCGTCCGCCTATGCGCAAAGCCTGTATAGCCTGAGAAACAACATTGCCCACGCCAGATACTTCAATTGCAACATCAACACCATAGCCTCCGGTATGGGACAAAACCTGAGACACTACTTCGTCAGGAGATAAGTGACTAAGATTCAGGCATACGTCGGCGCCAAAGCGTTTTGCAAGATCAAGCCTGCTCTGTACCATATCTGTGATAAGCACTTTCCCGGCACCAGCTTCAACAGCCAGAGCCACCAGATTCAATCCTAACAACCCTGCCCCCTGAACAAGTACGGTCTCTCCTTTTTGTAACCCGATTGTTTCTATGGCATTAATCGATGTTGACAATGCACAATTTGCCGGTGTTGCTATTTCATCAGAAATGTTTTCCGGGATTTTAAAAATCACCGTTCCAGGGAACAAGTATATGTATTCAGCGTATCCGCCAGTTAAATGAGGAGATTGGGCGCTGCAGGTGTGCCCGTATTTAATCAGCTTTTCGCATTTTTGCGGCAATCCGTTCCGGCAATAAAAACAAATGCCGCACGACGCCATAATCGTCCATGTTACCCGGTCGCCAACAGCCAACTTCCCGCCAAACCCATCATATTCCAGCCCTTCACCAAGAGCGGCAATAGTTCCAATAATTTCATGGCCAAGAATTAATGGCAGCGGCTCGTCACGCCTTCCGTTAATGGTATGAAGGTCAGAACCGCAAATCGTGCTCATCGTTATCCTGCACAAAGCCGCCCCTTTTTCAATTTTATCAGGCAGGTCAAAATCCCGAATTTCCAACGGCTTACCTACCTGAGTAAATACTGCAGCTTTACTTTTTCCTGCTATCATTTTATCCTGAATAAAATTTAACACATCGTTCAAATACTAATTTAAAATATTGTTATTCAAATAAAAAGACATTCTCCTTCATGGAAACAACTTTTTATTTGTTGAAAACTGTTTCTGAAAGATAAGCCCGGTTAACGTCTGATAAACATTACTAAAAACGCAGACATAACGCACGACACGGCTACTACAGGAAATACAACGGCTGTTTGGCTAACCATTACCCCTGCCGAAGGATCAAAAATTTGATGTGATTCGATCATTTTGCCAATCAACGGGCTGACTAATCCAGCGAACAGATAGGCAAAAAAATCCATGATACCAACACCAGTTCCAACCCGTTGCCGCCCAAGCAAGTCAGGACACAATGCCCAAAATGCAGATTGTGAACCATAAACAAAGAATCCGCACAGAAATAAAACAGATATTCCCAGCCAGTGATCCTTGGGTAGAAAAAACATAATCATCGATACGATTGCCCCCAAACCCATAAACGAACTGATCAGCTTCCATCTGACTGAATTAAATATTTTATCGGAAATCCAACCGCCGGCAAAAGCTCCAAAAGCCATCCCTACAGGAAGAGCAACACTGATCCATGCCGAACCGGAGCTTTGCCAGTCTTTACCAAGGAAATGAACCGGCACCCAAATCAATAATCCGTAACGCGCCGAACTTTGAAATCCGATAGCGAGGCTTGCGGCCATAAACCGCCAATTTTTCAGCACAAATTTATAGCGCTGTAATGACGTTTCCGAAAGAGCCTTTTTAGTTATCCCTTCCCGATTATCATCGCCGGCAGGTTCTGCAGGAGGGGCGTATCCCATGTCTTCGGGGCGGTCGCGTACAACCAAATAAAAAACGATTCCTCCAACAAGTAACAGCAAAACCGGCAGGCGAAAAATCCACCGCCAATCAAGGTCAAAAACTTTCAAAACAACCAAAGGCGTAATATAAGCCAGTATCGATGACATGCCGGCGGCAAACAAAAACAAACCAAATGCAATGCCCCGTTCGTTATTACCAAACCAGTTGGAAAGTATTTTGCTGCCTGGCGCCATGCCCATCGACTGTACAAAACCGTTACCTATCCACGGAATAAAAATACCCGGGAAACTGTTACCAAAACTAACGATCCAATTAAAACAGCACGATAACACGGCGCCAAGGCTCATCAATAAACGCCCGCCAAATTTATCGGCAAGGTTCCCGTTGACGGCCTGCCCAATCGCATAAGACCACAGCAATGCGGTGCCCATATATCCCAATGTGGTTTTGCTAAAACCAAGCTCGGCTTCAATAAACGGGATTGCAAAGCCAAAGGTTTGACGGCCTGTATAGTAAAACAAGTAGCAAAACATGGTGACAATTAACATGCGCCATTTTGTAGAAGTATAAGCGGGTTGAGCTAAATGCCGGGTATTCTTTGGATCAATTACCATCCCGGATTGTTTGGTATAAGATTTGGGTTTTCCTGCGTTTCATAAGATGGCACAGGCCACAGGTAATCTCTGTCTTTGTTAAACTGTCTCACCAATAATTGGGTATTATTATAGGTATAAACAGGGCCGTTCATTACAGTCTCTGCAGTTTTCCACCTCAGTATATCCATATAATAATATCCCTCACCGGCAAATTCGATTCGCCGCTCAAGACGTATCACTTCACGCATTTCCGATTGATTACCCATAGGCACGTAAGTTGGTTTTGAAGGATCGGTTGACTGAACATCGGGCATTCCGGACCTTCCCCGCACCAGATTGACCGCATCGTAAACACTTTGGTCAATTTGATTTAGTTCAGTCTTTGCTTCGGCGTACATCAGCAAAATGTCGGCATACCGCAAAACAATATAATTGATATCAGATTGATTTGAATTTAGTACCGTTGCATTGTATTGGTTGTCTTCGTCATATACACCATATTTTTTGAAGGTGTATCCGGTAAAAGCAAACCGCGTATTGGTCACTGTTTTTCCCTGGTATTTGGAACCCGGCCAGACCAAAGTCATCCGGAAACGAGGATCGCGGTTTTCCCAATATTTTTCAGGATTATAGAGCGACGATTCCTGTATTGTTGATCCATCGGCCATTAAATAGGCATCAACCAATCCGCGTAGCGGTGCATTGGTATTATATTGCCTGACAATCAGGTCAAATGAATGACAATAGTTGGGATAAAGGTACTGCACATCAAAAATAACCTCGCTGTTATTTTCATTAGCGGGCATAAACAAATCGCGGTAATTGGAGAAAAGCGTGTATTTTTTCATATCCATAACCTGTTTTGCGGCGCCAGCGGCTTCAGCATATTTCCCGTGATAAAGGTATTCTCTTGCCTTTAGCGAAATGGCAGCGCCTTTGGTAGGCTTGCCTGCAAGTGAGGCATTTTCGGGAAGTATGGTTGCAGCCTCATCAAGGTCTTTTATAATCTGAGCGAAAACCTCTGCTTTCGGTGTACGGGGCAATGTCTTATGTTCGAGTACCGGTTCATCGAGTATCAGGGGGACATCACCGTAATAATTAATCAGTAAACTGTAGAAAACCGCCCTTAAGAATTTTGCCTCTGCAATCATCTGCGCTTTTTTGGTTTCGTTAACAGGTATGTCTCCGATTCTGGACAAAAGGGTGTTGCACCTGCCAATTCCCTGATAGCAGTGTTTCCAACGGGTGTTAATGATTGCGCAGTTTGAGGCATCGTGGGTACCATTGCCGATAAGAAAAAAACCGGATGAACTGTTATAATCAGTTGCGTTTGGGGTCGCTGCTTCTTCCCACAATGGCGTAGCCCAACTGCCCCCTCCGTAAATTCCGGTTTCTCTCAGATTTTGGTAACATGCAGTTAGTCCGGCGTCAGCCTGAACCTCTGTTTTCCAGAATATATCATCGGTGTACTTATTCTTCGGATAAATATCCAGCAGGCTTTCACTACAACTAAAAAGGAGTATCATGCCGGCTATCGTTACAAAAAATATCTTTATTCGTTTCATCTGACTTATTTTTAAAAAGTTACATTTAAGCCTATTGTATAGATTTTCAATGAAGGGTATTCGAATATGTTATCATTCTTCATGCTCTTTTCCGGGTCGAAATCTTTCATATCGGAGAATGTTAACAGGTTCTGTCCGTTGGCAAACATTTTCAGTCTTTTCATTGCCAGCTTTTTAGATATTTGTTCAGGGAAAGTATAGCTTAATTGCAGGTTTTTCAGTCTGAGGTAGGCTGCATTTCTTAGCCAGAAGGTTGAATTGTCGAAGTTCAGCGTATTACCTGTACTTGTAGTCAGAATCGGCAGGTATGCATTCATGTTGGTTGATGTCCATGACTCGGTTTCCCATTCTTTGGTAAACCCTGCTCCATTGTAAAAGGGGTAGCTGATGTTGTGTTGCGGATAGGTGTAAACAGTGCCAACTCCCTGGAAAAGTGCTGTCAGGTCGATTCCTTTATACCCGACGGCTAAATTGAACGAATAAGTCAGCTTCGGAATAACACCATCGACAATAACACGGTCGCCTGCATCGATTTTTGTATCGGTATTCTGGTTCCTGTATTTCACGTAACCCGGTTTGGTAGCCGCATTCTGAAATGCATGAGCCTGAATTTCATCGGTATTCTGAAAAATACCCTCCGCTTTAAGGAGATAATAGCTGTCAATTGGGTGTCCTTCTGCCGTGATATATCTCCCCGAAATAATCTGTTGACCATGCAGGTCAACCACTTTATTTTTATTGTAGGCCATATTGCCCCCTATTTCGTATGTGAAGTCTTTCGCAGTGCCACGATAGTTGGCACTAATTTCGAACCCTTTATTGCTAACCTCCCCGATATTGCTCGTTGGCCCCGTCCAGTTGCCGACCTGACTGGGTAAATTAACAGGGCGGAGTATATCTTCCGTATTTTTATTGTACAGGTCGATAACAAACCCTAGTTTACCATCAAACAACGAACCATCAAGTCCGAGATTGGTCATCGTGGTTGTTTCCCATGAAATTTTAGGGTCGGAACTGGCCGTTACTGCCGCTCCCTGCTTGACAGTGCTTCCGAAAGAGTAATCTTTGCCCAATACGATGGTGTTGGCATAACTAAACAGGGCGATTTCCTGATTGCCTATTTTACCCCATGAAAAACGGGGTTTCAGCGTTGAAAGCCAGGAGATGTTCTTTATAAAGTTTTCCTGATCCATACGCCAGCCCAGCGAGAAAGACGGGAAGAATCCCCAACGGTTCCCTTTGGCAAAACGTGATGAACCATCGTAACGGAAATTGACTTCTAAAAGATATTTTTCGCTGAAATTGTAATTGAGGCGTCCGAAATAAGAAAAAAGAGCGGATTCTGAAGAGGTGCCATCAACCTGAGGATTTGAAACAAACACACTTAAATCGGTAAGGGTATTGTCCATTGCCGATTCTTTCTGCGACTCGAAATCAGAATTTTTAAAACTTTCGTAACTGTTACCTGCCAGGACGCTGACATTATGATTCCTGTCAATTGTCTTTGACCATTCCAGGGTATTGAACACAGTCGTATTCAACTGGTCGTTATAATACCTAAACCCAATAGCCGTGGGGCGTGCTTTCTGTTCTTCAAGCGTTTTGGGGTTAACCAGTGTCACCATGGGCGAGAATTTTTCTCTTTTGTAATCATATTTGTTAACGGCAACATTGATCTTATAAGTCATGTTAAGTGGCAGCCTGACCTCAGTAAAGAGATTGGCCAGTAACCTTTGCTGGAAAAAATCGTTTATTCCCGACTCCAGACGTTCAACCACATTTTGATAGGTATTTTGCCCCGCTGTACGTAACCATGAATTCCCATATCTGCCATCGGCAATACGCACCGGATAAATTGGCAACGAACGGTAAATCCCCTGCCAGTAAGTATCCATATTATTCCATGGTTCGTTGTATTTTCGGTAAATTCCTGATATTTTACCTCCAACTGTCAAAAAATGGGTTACGTCAACTTTTGCATTTAAACCCATGGTATATTTCTCTCCCTTAATGTGATTCAGAATTCCTTCCTGGTTCAAATAACCTAAAGTTAATGCCAGATTGTGGGTATCAGTTCCACCCGATAAAGTCACATTGTGCTCCTGCATTAAACCATTTCTCAAAACCTCATCGAACCAGTTGGTCTGAGGATAGGTATAAGGATCTGTAGCCATACCGTTGCGGTATTCTTCAATATCGGCCAACGCATATTCAATGGCTTTGCCTTCGTTGATCAATGCCTGGTTTTTGAACTCCATATATTTGATCGGATCCCATTCCACATCGGGCAGATAGGTCGTTTGCTCAATGCCGAAATAAGTATTGTAGTCAACCCTGAACGGCTGGTTACGGTTTCCTTTTTTTGTAGTGACCAGGATAACGCCGTTGGCAGCTCTGGAACCATAAACAGCAGTTGATGCAGCGTCTTTCAATACCGAAATGCTTTCTATGTCATTCGGGTTTACATCCATTAGGTTATAGGCGATACCATCGACCAAAACCAGCGGATCGTTGTTATTTAGTGTTCCAACCCCCCTGATCCGTATGGTGGCGGCATCTTTTCCGGGCTGTCCGCCGGCCTGATTGACATAAACGCCATTCAGCCCCTGTAGAGCTTGCGACGCGTTGGTAATTGGCCTGTTTTCCAGCTTTTTGATGTCGGCGGTGGTTATTGCTCCGGTCAGGTTTACTTTTTTTTGTGTACCGTATCCAACAGCCACTACCTCGCCAATACCCATTGTTTCTTCTTCCATTTTTACATTCAGGCTTGTCTTTTCGCCAACCTTTACCTCCTGTACCTTCATTCCCACGAACGAGAAAACCAGACTTGCATCAGGAGGAAGATTGGAAAGGGAATAGCTTCCATCGGTATTGGTAACCGTTCCGGATGAAATTCCTTTGACCTTAACGGTGACACCCGGGAGCGGTGAACCAGACGAATCGGTAACCCGACCTGTTACTGTTTTGTTTTGTTGCATAACAGTACCATTCATCTGTTCATCTTTGGTGATCTCCGCAACCGACACGAAAGTCAACAACATTAAGCTCAAGGTTAGTTTTGCAATCACTAACGTTTTACTGATCCCGGGCTTATGCCGGGGTAGTATAAACAGCTTTCTTTTCATCCGCAGATAATTTAAATTCATAACGGCTCCATTTTTTCTATTGTGATACATTTGTTTATTTATACTAAACTTTATTTGGAAATATTGTGTAAATAAAGTGGATGCGGGTTACAGATTGGTTGAATAATTATTAAATAATAATTAAACGATTACGAGCATTTATAGGTGTAATAAACCAGTGTATATTTTCAGAATGCAATTTGAGATATTTTAGTATTTGTAAACTTATTTCTGTGCACTATTCTATTAAATGGAGGCATGAAATCAAAAACAGCTTTACTTTTCCACTAAAATGGATTGAAAAGCTGTCACTATCGGGAACCACATTCTCAAACAAGGTTTGGCAGGCAAGCAAAAATCATTATTTTCTGAAAGGATGTCTTTTTATTTCTTTTATGGTTGTATATCTTCGGCGGCAACCTGCAGAACAAAGCGTTCAATCCTTCGCACATTGGTATAGATGCGGTCTTCCGAAATTAATTCATAACAGGTTTTATGTGTAACCGAGACCCGTCCATGTAAAAAATATTTGTACATAGACGCTTGTTTGAGCCGGAGCAAAGATTCGTTCCAGCCATATCGTGATGCTTAAGACGGAAATCCTCTCTTGGGATCACATCAATGTTGGTGAGGGTATCACACTAACGTTGATGAAGGTGTCACACTAATGTTGGTGAGGGTATCACACTAACGTTGATGAAGGTGTCACACTAATGTTGGTGAGGGTATCGCACCAACGTTGATGAAGGTGTCATACTAAGATGGCAATCTTCTTGAGCTTTATTTTTCTTTAAGATGAGCCACAACGGCTTACACCGTTCAGCTTAACTCCCTGAGGATGAAATTCTAGCCTGCCTGACGGTTAACGGCATAAGCCGAAACAAGCAGATGCACAATTCATCTCAAGACAGTCTCTTTGGGAGAGGCCTAAGTGGAAACTTGGTTTCACTGGAGGGCCGACCATACATGTTTCGGTGGAAGATTTTAGGGAGGAGCGAATCTCGCATACCTATAGTGGTGGAAAGCCCTCCCCGGGAGCGCGTGCTGGCAGGGCAGGCTATCGAGGGTAACGCCTCGAACCGTTAGCAAATGACAAGATGGTTAGGGCGACCCATGCACTGAAAAGAAGATGTTCGGTGTGACATTTTTAGCGAACGAGTCGGGGTCTGTTGTCTTTTTTATCTGAATCCTTTGCAGAGTTTATTAACTTTTTTATCGAAGGAGTGAACGATTGCTCCTGTTACCTGATTGTATGCAACTAACAATGCATCTACAAAATCAATATTCTTAGTATGATAGATTTCCAATGCGCTTATAAATACTGATTTGTCGTTTGTGGAAATATTTTGATAACCAATAAGTAGTGCTAACGCATTACGGATATTTTCTCTTGGAACAACATAAACCTTTTCAAGAAAGTAGACGACTTCAGCACACACCTCAAAAGGGAGATGAATATTGATCTTATCTATTATTTCCCCGGCTTTTTTTGATAGCGTTTCATCATCTTCCAATAAATATCTAAGGATTATATTTGCATCAGCGATTTCCATGTTTTTCTCTTGCTGCAATATCCCATGCTTGTTTTTCCAGACCAATTTTCCCTTTGTCTTTATAATCTGACAGAATCCCCGCTGCTTTTTTCCCTGGCAATGAAAAAGTCTTCTCGGTTATCGTGATTTCGACGTGTTTGCCAATAAAATCTTTAAGTTCGGCAATACGTAACTGAGATGATGATATTTTCCTTCTTATTTTAATCGTATTCATTTCTTTTTTAGAGCTTTTTACAAAAATAAAGAATTTTATCATACTTTACCCTTTCTTCCTCTTCATCTCCGACAACTAACCGACTTTTTCCTTTAGATACTTGATTGCTATATCTTTACTAGCAAACAATCTATCCATAGGTATAAATATTCGCCAAAATTATCAGACCCGTAAGCAATCTCTTACTTCCTGATGAATAAAAATACCATCTTGCCTGGGCAAATCCTCAGTAATTATTTCCAGGAAGGTGATCCTTACCTCGGGCCAATAAACCGGTCCCCGTTAAACCGGATCATTATGTTCTGGAAATTTCATGATCCAAACTTTTGTTTCCCAAGCAATTTAATTTGTATATTTTTTGAAATCAGAACCGTCACTCTTGTTGGTTTGGACTTTGACAATCCCGACCAGTTGATGATTGTGCGGGTTATTTTTCTGCCCTTCCCTGGTGAACAACTGAAATTGATTTGCCTGCTGATCCGACAGAATGATGTCCCCCTTTCCTCCTGGGTTTTATCGGTAACCAGCACAGGATGGGCTTCATACTCCGTTGCCTGTTTCCCGGAGTGGCAGGCAACAAAAAACAACAGGATCAATGCAAAAAGGCAGGGTGTATTTCGCTTCATAGCTATTTCGTTTGAAATTCTTCCTGATATTTTTGCAATTCGTCGTTCGTATATTTTTCTTTTGCACCCTCAGGAATTTCGGTCCGCTGTTCAATCTCTCCGATTTCCTTTGATTCAATAAAACGATTTTTCCCCTTTTTATTTTTCACAATCCGGAATTCGTCATACAAATCACCAGAAACTGTATAAGATTGGTAGCATAACGCATTTTCGTCAATTGAAATATGCTGGTAAAGCTGGGTGTTTGAAGCCATACGGTCGCCCCAGAAGCTGGTATTTAATCCGTACATTTTGGGACCGGCGACCGAAACCACGTACACCGGATTATTTTTTGAGCCATTGCCGGCTTCCTTCAGGTTTTGTCCGCGACAATAGGTATGATCATGCCCCTGCAAAACGAGGTCCACTCCATAGGCTTCCAGGATCGGCTTGATGACCTCGCGATAGCTTTCACTTTTCCTCCCCTGCGAACAGGAATAGACCGGATAGTGGGTGAATACAACAGTCCACCGGTTTGGGTTTTGAGCCAGCGTTTCTTCCAGCCATGTCAGGATCAGTTCCCCGTCGCCGCTGTCCTCTCCCATTGCCGGTGAATCGACGGAAATGAATCTCACCCCCTGGTAATCCAGAAAATAGACCCGCTCATTGAATTTTTCGGAAGGGCCGTTGCGTGGCATCGTGTAAATCTGTTGCCAATGTTTTGAAAAGGTGCGGGGAGCATTTTCGGGCTTGTCATACTCATGATTTCCAGGGGTAGGCACACTGGGCATCATGCCAAAGATCCAGTCACCCGCATAGAAAAATTCCCGCCAGTACTCTTCCTGGCTTCTGCTGACCAGGTCGCCTGCAAATAACATGAAGTCGGCCTTCGGGAAATGGGTGTAAGCCTCGCGCAAAGTTCTGGAACAATCCGATTTAATATCATTCTGTACATCGCCAAAATAGAGAAAAGAAAAGGGTTCCGGCTCTCCGGACGATGTTTCAAACTGGAACCACTCGCTCCAATGATCGCCGTCTCCCACCCGATAGGCATATTTGGTGTTGGGGCTAAGTCCTTCGAAAATGACTTTATGCCCCATCGCGGTTTGGCTGCCTGTTTCCCAGGCTGCACAGGTTCCCGTTACCTGCCGGCTTTCAGCGAACTGTTGCGGGCCGGCATCGGCCACGGCAATCTCGCCAATACTGATCGTATTCTCAAACGCCGTCCGCCACGATACCGCCCGAGTTACGGCAGGGTTGCCGGGGATTGTCAGCATGATCCGGTCCGGATAAACGGTCGGGGCAAAATTGGAGAACTCGTCCCGTGGTTGTGCATTTGATGTGATGCATCCTGCGATTAATACAAAAATGATTAACAGATTTTTAATTGCTCGTTCCATGATCTCATTTTTTTAAGAGTGCCAACCGGTTTGGATTAGCGCTCCTGAATTGATTTAATAAATATTGAACTTCACCCCTACCTGGATGCGCGCTCCGTTTTCGAGCGAGGAGTACGTGTATTCCGGTTTCCGCTGATAAGTCCTTTGTATTTCATTCAGCAGGTTATTGGCCGAAGCATACAGTACGATTTTTTTGCTTAAGTAATAATCAATATTTGCATCAAGGTACGAACCCTTATCGTAATATACATTGTATTGCTCACTTTCTCCGTTGCTGGTCAGGAAATCGGAGGTATAATTATATGAAACCAGCATGAAAGCCACGGCATCCGCCCGAGTTGATATTTTTCTGCGAGTTCCATACGTCGGTGTCCTTTAAAAAAATAATGAAGTTTAATACGCAAGTTATACACAGTTAAATTGAAAAGAAAAACATATGAAACCCTCGCACTAAACAGTTTGTTGTCGTATGACAACGACGCATTAAAAATATCTTCGGCAGTACCCGAAAGTTGATATTCGTCGTCCTTATTCTCCAGCCAGTTATCCGTATAAGTACTTCACCGGTCACTCCTTCAAATACCGGTTGCCAAATATGACGCTCCCGTTATACCGAGGATCTTCGGTAAGGGAATTGTAACCGGTCGCCATTGAAACGGAAAGCCTTTTGTTGTAAGGCGCCTTGCGGGTTCCCAGGTTCACCGTCCCGCCGATGGCATCGCCATCCATACCAGGAGCCGTCAACTGCTGGTTCAGTGACTTTAATACGCCGCCGGCATTTCCTTTAACAACGACCTCGCCAATGATTTTGGTTTTTAGAGGCAGTATGGAACTCCATGTTGCTGAAAAATTATCATCATACCCTGAAGGTTGTGAAGCACCATGTTCGTTTCATGCGGCAGATTTTTGGTTATTTGTCGTGCCAAAACTATTCCGCAGATATAACAGAATGAATAATCAGCGATTAATATTTGACTACAATTCCCGACGGAAGAAGGTTGATATACGGAGTGATATCTGATTTATTAAAGCCTGACGGGATTCAATATGTAATCATTTTGTATCTGTTATTTAAAAATATCCTAATAAATGAATGATTATAAAGTCCTTACTTTGAGACGAAGAAACAGGACATAAAATGGCTTCGAGAATACCCGTTGATATTGACCGCGATCGAAAACTAATCTTGCAGATTGCCGGAGGAAGTCAGGCTGCCTTTAAAAAAATATTCGACCTCTACCATGAAAGGATATTCCACTTCACAAAAAGATATCTCCGTGCTGATTACCTGGTTGAGGAGGCTCTCCAGGATCTGTTTTTAAAATTATGGGAGAAACGGACCGAACTAAGCCAGGTAGATGATTTTCCGGCCTGGTTCTTTCAATTAACCAGGAACCATGTTCTGAACGTTCTATCGAAAGCCTCAACCGAAAACAAAATTAAAGAAGAGATCAGAAATACATTGGACGATTCCACTGAACAGGAAAACATGTTTGTTTTTGAGAAAGAAAACATCGAAAAACTCGGGAAACTGATTGCCATGCTTCCTTCCCAGCGTCGTCAGATTTTTAAACTATGCCGCCTCGAAGAGAAAAGCTACGATGAAGCAGCCGATATAATGGGGATTTCCAAAAGCACCGTGAACGATCACATGGTAAAAGCCATGAAATATCTGAAAAGTAATTTCCCCAGGAAAATATATGATTAAAGAACCTTTGCCGGTTCTCCGCAATCCAATCAGATTTTAACTCGTTTTTTCGGCGCTCCCCACCCCATACTTGTACGCCCTGATTACAGAACGATTAATGAAACGGGATAAAAATTAAATATCTGTGAAACATGAATAACCAAGCAGATGATTTCTCGTACTTGTCTGTCTTATGGAATGTAACCGTAAAACAGGTAAATGAACAACAATCTATTTCATACCGGAAAAGAAAAACAAAAGCTTCTGGATCTCTACCTGGAAGGGAAGCTTAAAAAGAGCCAACTGGAGGAATTTTTACTTTTCCTGCAAACCGGCGAAGGGCAGGAATTACTGGAACAACAGATGAGTCAGGTTGACTTTTCATCTGGTATTGAACACCCAACCCTCAATAAAAACAGGAGGAACAAGATTTACAGTCAAATAAGCCTGCATCTTGACCAACAAGACCGGAAGCATTTCAGTCCGCTACTGCGGATCGCTGCGTCTTTTCTGCTGATCCTTTCCATTGGAGCAGGTATTTATTACTCCAATGCACGCTCTGAACAAACGGGTACAAAGATGGTACAGGTTTCAGGAGAACAGCAGCCTGTGTTCACTTTACCTGACGGAACACGGGTACGGTTAAAAAAAGGAAGCTGTCTGAATTATGTTGCCAATATGGATCAGCAGGATAACCGGCAGGTAACTTTACATGGAGAAGCATTCTTTGAAGTTGCAAAAAACCCTGAAAAGCCATTTATTATTGATGCAGGCAACGCCGAAGTGAAAGTGCTGGGTACCAAATTTAATGTCAGGTCGTCGGATGCAAAAAACACAATTGTTGTTGCCGTACAGGAAGGAAAAGTCTCCTTCAGAGATAAGGAACAGAAGCAAAATATCATTCTTACAGCCAACGAAGCAGGTATTCTCGAAGGTGGAAAGCTCCGAAGAGTTGATCAGCCGGTACAAAACTATTTTTCATGGTTTGAACATGTTCTGGAATTTGAAAAAATGCCGCTCCCCAGGGTAGTTGAACAGCTCGAAATAATTTTTGATGCTGATATTGAATTAGCGGATCCGGACCTGAATAATAAGTATTTCACAGCTTACATGCGGGGAGCATCGGTTGATGAAGTGGTAAACCAGCTTGCTCTTTCATTTGAACTGAAGCTGGAGAAAAAAGAAGGAACGTTTCGATTAAGCAAGTGCAAAGACCAAATGCAGGTTGAGGCTTTGCCGGGCGTGGATGTTCCGGTTAAGTGAGCGCAATGCCAGGCTTGCCTGGATATTGCCGAACGGAAGGAACGTCTAACGAAGTTGAGAAACAACTGGTGAAAATTTCTTCTGAAGAAATAACAGTCTATAACACTATAAAATACAATTGATTGCATGATAATATCAAAGCAAAATGGAATGACTATGTCTTTAAAAAATTTAAAAATATGAGGAGAAAATTTATTGTTTTATTCCTGCTGTGTGGAATGGCAGCCCCATCCGGATATGCGGACGGATTAGTCAATACTCCGCGAAACAGCGAGGATTGGCAAAAAGAAACAGGCTCTGAAAAAACGGTTACGCTGCAAATGCAACACCTTAGTTACACGCAGGCGCTGAAAAAAATTGCACAGGCTTTTGGCCTGGGATTGGCGATAAATTCCGATTTAATTCCTACGGGGGAAGTAGAACTCCGCCTGGAAGAAGCTACCCTCGTTAAAGCGCTGGATGCCGTTCTTAAGGAGACCAGTGTCTTTGCTGTTATTTCTCCTGATGGGAATATCATGCTTCGCGAAAGGAATGAACCCCAGGTCCCGCAAAAACAAAATATTAAAGGGAAAGTGACTTCCGGATCAGGAGAACCTCTGCCAGGGGTTAATGTCACAATTAAAGGAACCGTTAATGGTACAACAACCGGCATCGATGGTGATTTTGCGATAAGCAACCTTCCTTCAGCCAGTACCCTGGTTTTCTCTTTTATCGGGATGAAAACACTGGAAGTACCTGTTTCTCCTGATTCAGGGAATATCACTGTTGTGTTGCACGAAGACCATGTTGCACTGAGCGAGGTTGTAGCCATCGGATATGGTTCAGTACAGCGAAAAGACCTGACCAGTTCCATTACCACCATCTCTTCCGGCGAGCTGAACAAGGGGGTGATCCGTGATCCGGTGATGGCCCTTCAGGGCAAGGTTCCTGGATTAAGCATTACAAAGGACGGCAGTCCTTATGGAAGCGCTTCCATAATTTTGCGCGGCGCTTCCACGCTGCGCGGAGAATCTGCGCAGGAACCTTTTTTTATCGTTGACGGGATGCCTAACGCGATCATGCCTTCCATAGACGATATTGTTTCAATCGATGTTTTACGTGACGCTTCTGCAACAGCCATTTATGGCTCCAGGGCAGCGAATGGCGTTATCATTGTAACCACCAGAAAAGGAGAGTCGGGTAAGCAGCTCATATCCTATAACGGGTATGTTGCTATCGAATCAGTCTCCAATAAAATTGATATGCTCTCGGCCGATGAATATCGAAAATACTTAGCGGATAATGGCTTGAGCATTTCGCCTGATGATGAGCATGAAGTGAATACCGATTGGCAGAATGAAATGACCAGACCAGGTATTTCATATAAAAACAATTTATCCATCAGCGGCGGAAACAATAAGACGACCTACATTTCCAGCGTAGAGCATTACAGCAATGAAGGGATCATCATCGGCACCAAATATGAACGTATTAAAATGCGCGGGCTGATCGAACAGTACGGATTTAATAACAAGTTGAAGCTGCAGTTTCAGTTGGGCGGACAAATCGGTGAATCGAACAGGCTCATTGACCTGGAAACTGTACTGAGCAACATGCTTCAGCACCAGCCTACCCGCAGGGTCAGAAATGAGGATGGTACCTTTCCTGAAAGGGAAACTGCCCCATTCAATCCCGTAGCCCTGGTCGAACAGCATAAAAATGATTATAAGGATAAGACCATGTTTGGCAATATCCGGGCTGATCTTAATATTGCCAAAGGACTGGATTATGTGGTCAATACTTCCTTTAATAATGGACAAAGCAACGGATCACAGTATTATTCCAAGCTTTCAAGGATCGAGCAGGGCAGTAACGGAAAAGCAGTCCGCTCTACCTATGAAACTCAAAGCAAGCTAATAGAAACGTATGCTTCATACACTTCAAAAATTAACAGGCATAATTTTACCCTGCTTGCCGGATATTCCTGGCAGGAAGATCAATCAGGAGATGGATTCCAGTCTTCAAACGTTAATTTTATTACCGATGATGTCGGTTATTATAACCTGGGACTGGGAAGCGGTGTTACCGGTTACATCGTGGATTACGGGACAACCGCTATGAAAACGATCCGCATGATCTCAGGATATACGCGTCTCAACTATGAGTTCAACGATAAATACCTCTTGCAGGCTACTGTCAGACGCGATGGTTCATCTGCTTTTGGCGAAAATAATCGTTGGGGAACTTTTCCTTCTGTTTCGGCCGGGTGGAGACTGATGGAAGAACCGTTCATTAAAAACCTGGATGTTTTTGATAATCTGAAATTACGCGCGGGATATGGTACCAGCGGCAACGCCATGGCTTTCGACCCGCTGATCAGTTTGCTGCGCTATGGTGACGGAGGCAGCTTTTATTATCAGGGAGAATGGATTACCGGCATAACACCTACCCAGAATGAGAACCCGGATCTTAAATGGGAACGCACCGACATGCTTAACCTGGGCCTTGATTTTGGAGTGCTCAAAGGAAGATTAAGAGGAACGGTGGAATATTATGAAAAGATCACCAAAGACATGATCTGGTCCTATGATGTTCCGGCCACGCAGTTCTTTGTCGACGGAATGCTGGCCAATGTAGGAGAAATGGAAAATAAAGGATGGGAATTCTCCATCAGCGCGATACCTGCCCGGACGAAGGATTTTTCATGGACTTCCTCCCTTAACCTGTCGTTCAATAAAAATAAGGTCAATACATTGTCAAATGAAATTTATAAAAGCGATTATGACGACTACTACGGCGTAGGACAGCATGGACAATCAGGGAACATGGCTTTCAGGCTTCAGGAAGGATACCCCATCGGTCAGTTCTGCCTGTGGGAATACAGGGGTGAAAGCGCGGAAGGGATCTCACAGTTTACCGATGCTGACGACAGTGATGGCGACGGAGATGGACTGACGATCAATCCATCAAGCCTTGACCGGATGGTGACTGACGAAAATGCCCAACCAACAACAACGGGAGGATGGCAGAATACCTTTACCTACCGTAATTTCAGCCTCGACTTTTTGCTTCGCGGGGTAACCGGGAATTACATCCTGAATGCCACAAGAGCTGACCTGAATTATCCTGCCGAAATACTTCGTTATAACGTTTCAAAAGAAACACTCAACGAACCCGCGAATAACATCAGGTCTAACTATACGTCAACCCGTTATCTTGAAAAAGGTGATTACCTCCGGTTGGATAATGTCACCTTGTCCTATTCTCCCAATCTGCGAAACCGGTTTCTAAGAAAACTAACGGTGTATTCAACGGTAAACAACGCCTTCGTTATTACAAAATACAAAGGAATTGATCCTGAAATAAACATGGGGGGACTGTCTCCTGGAATAGACGACAAGAATTTTTATCCGAAGACCCGGTCTTTCATTTTCGGAGTGAACGTGGAATTTTAACTAAAACAAAATGAGTATGAAGAATTATATCAATAAAATCATTGTCTGTTTCATTGCTTTATTGACCGCATGCACCGATCTTAATGTTCCTGTTGAATCGGAACTCACTCCTGATAATTTTCCAAAAACAGAGGAAGATTTTACCGCGTTGGCAGGCCCGGTATACACGTTCCTGCATTATAAATACTATACGATCAACCAGATATTGATCCAGGAGCTAAATGGAGACGGAGCTGTTCTTACAGCCAATGGCGGAAACTGGTTTGACGACGGCAGGTATAAGAATCACCACCATCATACTGTAAATGCAGATCAGCGGTTTATTAAAGAGTGCTGGACTGCATGGTACAACGGTATCAGCAAGGTCAACAGCATTCTGCCTTTATTTGATGAAGCAGAAGAAACCCCCGCAAGGAATTTGGCAATTGCAGAAATAAGAGCGATGCGGGCATTCTTTTACTTTATCCTCCAGGATAATTTCGGAGGCGTTCCCATTGTCACCGATTTTGGTCCGGAATCCCAGCCAAAAGCACGTGATTCAAGGGCAGACGTGTGCAAGTTCATCGAAAGCGAAATCCGGGAAGTTTTGCCCGATTTAAGCTCTGAAACCGGTGTTGCAACGTACAGCCGGCCCACCAAATGGATGGCTTATGCGTTGCTGTCGAAGCTATATATTAACTGGGAAGTTTACACGGGGGAAACGGCAAGATGGAATGATGTCGTTGCAGCTTGCGACATGATCATTACTGAAGCTCAAACCAATGGCACGATCGCTTTGGATGCCGACTACCTGAAGATGTTTTATCCTGATAATGGTCCTCAGATCAAAGACTTTATTTTTGCTATACCGTGCGACGGATTTAATAATAAGGAACATATACCAGCCCGTTATTGGCTGCATCCCAGTCTGCGGACAAAATATGAATTGCCTTTCAATCCCAGCGGATGTATCAGAACATGGCCCGAATATTATGCCAAGTTTACGGCCTGGGGCGACAACGATGTGCGAAAGGAGATATGGCTGACAGGCAAACAATATCTGTCTGACGGGACACCGATTATAATAAGTACGACCAATATCGGGCTCGACAGCAGGTATAACGGACCTAATCCCGGCGCTTCGGTACAATATCATCTGGAATTTACTCCCGAAGTTGAATTCCGCGACCTCGAAACATTCGAGACTGGAAATGACCAGCTTGGAAGAGCTGCAGGTTACCGTGCCAATAAATTTTATCCCGATAATACCTCAACAACGAGAGATCAGAACAATGATCTGCCCATTTTCAGGTATGCCGATATTCTTTTGTTAAAGGCTGAGGCGATTTTAAGGGGAGCTGCTCCAACAATGGGACATACGCCTGTTTCATTAGCCAACCTGGTAAGGGATCGCGCTAAAGCCAGGCCCTATACAACACTCGATCTCGATGAACTGCTCGACGAACGTGCAAGAGAACTGGCATTCGAGGGATGGCGAAGAAATGACCTGATCCGGTTCGGAAAATTTGAAGAACCATGGGGTGTAAAAACAAATACCGATGTAAGAAAAAGAATATTTCCAATCCCAACCGAACAAATTGTATTGAATCCTTTGCTGGTTCAAAATCCAGGTTACTAAATCAAAAACAAATGAAGCGAACATGTAAAAAAATAAGTTTACTCTTATGCTCCCTTATTTTATTCTTAATGGCATGTGCTCATAAAAATGAGCGCATGCTGTATGAAGAATCCGGTTTGCAGAGAAAGTCTGAGATTATGAATCCGATTTTCCCCGATACGTGCAGGAATGATGGCTACTTTGGAAATTACAAACTAATAGCCCACCGGGGCGGTATCACCGAAGGAAAATACAATGAATATGATCCGGCGGCAATTCAGGAAGCGATCGACCGGGGATATTATATGCTTGAAATAGATGTCCGGCAAACCCGCGATGGCGTTTTGATCCTCAATCATGATCCCGATTTCAGCAAGTTTTTTAATAACGCGAAGAAAGTAAACGAAATGACCTGGGATGAAATAAAAGCACTTCGCTCCGACAAAGGAAATTTTCGTCCCATGTCGTTGGACGAGCTTTCTCAAATCTGTGCAGGAAAAATTCAGTTTATGCTCGACCTGAAAGAAGAAAATCCCACTCCCCTTTATTATAAAAAGCTGGAATCAATACTCGAAAAGTACGACTTGCTCTCCGGATCATACTTTATTGATTACGACGCGAGAAAATATTTTTGGGGTAAGGCAAAATTCAACTTCAGGATAAACGAAGTTCAAAAAATAAAAGAAGAACTTTCAGCGGGAAAAGATGTTGCCGCCCATTATTTTCTTTTCGATAATGCCAACAGGATGAATTCAGAAATTATTAAATGGTGCCAGCAAAATTCGATTACTGTGGTTCCTTCTGTAAACACATTTCATTATAAATTTGAAAATAATATGACGGGAGCAAAACGGGACATCGAATTCCTGAAAGAATGTGGTGTCACAGAATTTCAGATCGATTCTCAGTATGATCGGTGGCTTCCTGTAAAATAAATTTATAATCATATGACAAAAATTAATTTTCTCTTATTCCTGTTACTGGGCTTATTGATAGTTTCACAGGCAGAAAACGGTTCAAAAACTGTTCTCCGGTTTAACAAAAATGGTAAGTTTAAGATCGTGCAATTTACCGATGTCCATTTTCAGTACAGTTCATATCGTTCGGACAGTGCATTAATGATGATGAAAGCGGCTGTGGAAGAAGAAAAGCCGGACCTGGTCGTATTGACAGGTGATGTTGTTTGCTCGAAAAACACCCGGCTGGCCTGGCTGGCCCTGGCCCAGCCATTCATCGATGCAAAAGTGCCTTGGGCCGTCATACTTGGGAACCATGATATCGAATACGAATTATCGGGTAAGCAAATCATGGAAGCGATTGCCGGTTTGCCGTATTCCCTGACGGTTAACGGGCCTGAGGATCTGTCGGGCAACGGGAATTATATCCTGAAAATCACGTCGCCTGATTCTTTGAAAGCCGAGGCCTTGCTCTATTTTCTTGACTCACACAGCGGTCTTCGCCCGAAAGGGGACCTGGGGAGTTACGAGTGGGTGGCATTTGACCAAATCCGGTGGTATCGGGAACAAAGTAAAAGTATGACCGCAACGAATGGCGGGAATCCAATGCCTGCACTTGCCTTCTTTCATATTCCGCTTCCCGAGTACAAGGAAATATTGGGTAAAGAAACAACCGTCGGTATTCGGGAAGAATCGATCTGTTCGCCCGATTTAAATTCGGGTTTATATACCGCCATGCTTGAATCGAAAGATATCATGGGAATGTTTGCCGGACATGACCACGACAACAATTACATCGGTTGCCTGAGAAATATTTGCATGGCATACGGCAATGCAAGCGGGAGACAGTGTTACGGAAAAATTGGCCGCGGATACCGGGTAATCGAATTATTCGAAAATGAACGGAAATTCAATACATGGATCCGAACAAAATATGAATGCGACCGGGATCTGGATATCTGGAAACCCACGAACGATACGCAACAAAAGTATTTTGTTACATATCCTGATTCGTTCGTTTCGAAATAAGCATGTCAGCAAAATGGTACGAGATGCAGTAGACGTTTATTTATCGGTGCAATGATTTTCACAACTGCATTCTTTACCTTTTGCTTTTTCAAAGGCTTCTTTGCCTTCGGTAAATGAAAAATAAATCAAGCCGGCTGCACCGATAACATCAGCATAAGCAAAGCCTGTTAATTCGTAAATCAGACTTGACACAAGCAACACAGTTGACATATAGACACACACTTTTGTGCAATTTCCATCTGCAATAATCGGATCAGAATTTAATTTCTTACCGGTGCTCTTTTTTGCATAAGTTAACCACGTCATCACAATGATTGATACAAATGAGATGATGACACCCCAAAATGTGGTTTCCGGTTTATGTTTCGTGATTAAGTTTATAACAACACCTGCCAGCAATCCAACCGACAAAAGATAAAACGCAATACCTGTAATTTTTAATGCGGTTTTTTCAAATTTGCTCTTTTCGCTGGTTGGGTTTTGTTTGATTCGAAGTACCATCACCGCAATTCCGATGCCCGACATCACTTCAATGAAACTATCTGCTCCAAAACCAAATAATGCAAGGGTTTCGTCCTGATATCCTACAAGCATAGATACTGTACCTTCAATAATATTGTAAAATATAGTAAACAAGCTTAAAAGCCATGCCTTTTTATAGAGTTTTTGTTCCGGGTTTGTTATCATTTTTTTAATAATATTTACTGCAAAAATAAAAAAGAAAGATATGCAATCGCTTAAATTAAGCGGAATAAGCACGAGATTTGACCTTTACAAACGATAACAGCGATAGAAATGTATATCTATGAAACAATTGGCTGGTTTGGGGCTTTCTTTTATATCCTGGCTTATGGATTACTGATCATGAAACGCCTGTCTTCCGAAAGACAACTGTATCATACATTAAATGCCATGGGAGGCGTTTGTTTGGTAGTAAATGCGATTGCTCTTGATGACATGCCGAATTTAATCGTCAATTTCGTATGGATGGGCATTGCATTATTTGCCATTTATAAAGTAACCAAATCATAAGGGAAAAATTTATTTCAACCCCAGCAATTCAAGAACATATTTCTTGTATAGATTTTCCTTTGCCTGGATTTCCTTTTTATCGCTTACCATACCCAGGAAATAATAAGCCCCGTCAATAATGGAAAATATAATAGTTACTTTTTCTTCAATATTCTCATCCGGAATGACATGATTGGCCGCTGCCTGTCGCAATGAGTTAAGAAGCATCTCATGCAGGGCCTCATGCATCTTTTTATAACCTGAACGAAAATTCTTATTCCTGTATGTTAAAGCATAACAACTGTAAAAGACTCCGTCATCAAACAGCTTGTTCCATTTTCTGGAAAACAGGTTATCGATTAACTTCAGCAGTTTTTGTTTTGTGTCGATCTTTCCGTCATTCACTTCATATATACCCGAATAACTTTCCCGGATAAAATCAACCAGGGCATTGAGCAAGTTTTCTCTGGAAGAGAAGTAATGCATGATCAAACTCGGATTTACCCGAAGATGAGCTGCCAGTTTTGCGATAGAAGTATTTTCAAGACCCTGTTTCTTTGCAACCATATAAAAGCCTTTGATGATTTCTTTTTGCCTCGTTTCTTTTAAACTTTTCCTGCCCATATGAATTTTTTTTATGATCACAAATTAATCACATAAATCCGATATAAAGATGTTCCACTTCATTAAGAATAATCGCTGAGTGGATATTTAAAGGTTGACTATTAGTTTTAAATATTTAATTATCTTATAGTTGTAAGATATAAAGAGTTATTTATAGATTGAATAATTATTCAATCTATAATCGTTTTCTAATCGATAATTAATCGAATATTCATTCAATCTTTATCCTAATCCGGCAACTTTGTTCATGATATTTTAATTCCCAAAACCAACTACTATGGATATAAAGAATCGTTTCACAAAGCCGATTGGCAGAATCTCTGCAAAAAGCGTTATTGTGGTGTGGCTTGTTATATTGGTTTCATTCCAGCTTCAGGCTCAAACATCAACGACCAGCGGAAAAGTAACTTCCGCTGAAGATCATCTTCCTATTGTCGGAGTCTCGGTTTCAATAAAAGGAAGCACATTGGGTACCGTTACAGATATTGACGGCGTTTATTCGTTAAACGCTGCGACAGATGCGGTTTTCGTTTTCTCATTTATCGGAATGAAAACACAGGAAATTCCTGTGACCGGACGAACTGTAATTAACGTTCAATTGGAAAATGAGAATACAGGCATTGATGAAGTTGTCGTCGTGGGTTACGGATCGCAGAAAAAAGTCAACCTGTCGGGAGCGGTCGACGCAATTGGTTCGGAGCAGCTCGAGAGCCGACCGATCACAAATATTGCAGAAGGACTTCAGGGAGCTGTTCCAAACCTGAATATTGACTTTACCAGTGGAGAACCGGGAAAAGCTGCCCAGATCAACATCCGGGGAATAACATCCATTAACGGGGGCGACCCGCTCATCCTGGTCGATGGCGTTCCTTCGGATGCAGAAGAACTCAATCGCCTTGCTCCTGAAGATGTCAGTAATATATCTGTCTTGAAAGATGCTTCGTCTGCTGCCATTTACGGTGCACGCGCCGCTTTCGGTGTGATCCTGATCACCACAAAAACAGGAACCCGGAAAGGAATTTCTGTTAATTACACAACCAACTTCTCCTGGTCGAAGCCAACGGTTCTTCCTGACAAGATTACCGACCCTTATATTTATATGCGTTTACTCGAGACTTCGACCAACAACACGCCCTGGGATAATGTCAATTACAGCGACGAAGCCTATCTCTGGGCTAAGCAGCGTTCGGAAGATCCATCAATTGACGCGGTAAGAGTAAACCCCAATGACGCCACTTCATGGGAATACATGGGAAACAGGGACTGGACACATTATTTTATGGATAGTTATACATTTTCGCAGAAGCATCACTTTTCTGTAAACGGGCAAAGCGAAAAGGCGCAATATTATTTATCCGCTTCATATGATGACCAGAATGGGGTACTGAAAATTTCAGAAGATGACTTTAAGCGGTATAACATCCGCACAAAGGTCGATTTTCAGGTAAACAACTGGCTAAACCTGGGTAATAATACGCTGATCTCCCTTTCAGAACGTACAACGCCCTCCTACCTGTCCATCTGGGATCTGTATAATTTCTTTCCCACCGACGTGGATAAAAATCCTGACGGAAGCTGGGCCAACACGGCTGTCGGGATCATGGCGGCCAAACTCACATCGGGTGGTAGGTCGAACGACAAATACGACCAGCTTCAGTCAACCTTTACCGGACAGATCAATTTCATAAAAGACATTTTAAAAGTGAATGCCGATTATACCATTCGTAAAGGCAACGACAACTACCGCTGGAATTATTCCAAATACCGGATCGGCTATGGTCCGGATGACATCAGGGAAGAGGGGATCAACAGGGCTCACCGGAGTGCGGCGTTTGATCTTTATAGTGTGTTTAATATCTACGGAACTTTCCAAAAGGAATTGGGCGGGCATGAAGTAACAGCTATTGCCGGATTTAACCAGGAACACAACCGGAATGAATGGTTTATGGCTGAAAAAGATGATGTGATCTCGGCTTCGCTTCCCACCATTGGATTGGCTTCGGGAGAAGATAATGTGGATGAAGATATTACAGACTGGGCTATACGCGGCGCATTTTTCCGGCTGAACTATTCGTATAACAGCCGGTATATTGTTGAATTTAACGGACGTTACGATGGATCGTCAAAATTTCCCTCTGAAGAGCGCTTCGGAGTATTTCCTTCTGCGTCGGCAGCCTGGCGGATGGATCAGGAAAACTTTATGAGATCCGTGAGAAATACCATCAGCACCCTGAAGCTTAGGGCATCCTACGGATCATTAGGAAATCAGGCGGTTGGTCCCTACGGATATATCCCAGGCATGAATGCAAACCAGGGGAATTACATTATCGGGGATGAAGTCCCTCAGGTGGTATCTTCTCCTGGTCTGGTTTCACCCAACTATACCTGGGAAAAGGTATCGACTACTAATTTTGGGCTCGACCTTGGGCTTTTCGGAAATAAATTTAATCTTACATTCGACACTTATCAGCGCGATACAGAAGGGATGCTTACCCTGGGCAGGGATTTGCCGGATGTTTTGGGAGCAACCGAGCCGAACGAAAATGCAGCCGACCTAAGGACCAAAGGGTGGGAGCTCTCCCTGGATTACAGAAATTCGTTGCTGTTAATGGGTAAACCCTTTCGGTTCAATACCCGGTTTATTTTATCAGACAGCCGGTCGGAGATCACTAAATTCGACAATCCTGGAAAAAACCTGACACAGTATTATGAAGGTAAAGATCTGGGTGAGATCTGGGGTCTTCAAAGCGACGGACTGTTCCGCACGCAGGAAGAAATTGACCAGTTGGATGAAAGCAGCATTGTTCCATGGGGATCTCTTTCTATCGTCCCGGGATGGCCAAAATACAAGGATATGGATGGCAGTCATACCATCGAAAAAGGCACTACCGTAAATGATCCAAAAGATCTGTCCGTGATCGGGAATATCTTACCACGTTACCGTTTCGGGCTTACCCTGAGTTTTGACTGGAACGGGTTCGATTTTCGGGCTTTTGTTCAGGGAGTGGGAAAACGGGATTATTATCCGCAGGATTACCTGTACTGGGGATTTTATCAGCAACCTTATGCCGGCGGATACAAACACCTCCTGGACTTCTACCGGCCAACCGACGACAGTGAAGTTGACCGTGAGAAACATTCCCAATCCTATATTGATGCCGGACTGGCTGATGCCAATACCGATGCCAAATATCCAATTCTGCAGTCTTGGCTGGCCGACCGAAATCTTGGAGAACGTATCGATGAGGCCCAGGGACTGGGTATTCCTCAAACCCGTTACCTGTTGAATGCATCTTACCTGCGCTTGAAGAACCTTACGATTGGTTATACGATTCCGGAGGCAATCACGAAGAAAGTAAATATTGCCAGTCTTCGCATTTTTGTCAGTGGCGAAAATCTGACCGAATGGTCGGGTGTTAAGAAATTCTATGATCCTGAAGCCATCAACGATGTAACCGATAAAATTAATCCCGCATCGAGCACCTCACGGGGAATTGGCTCAGGCTATGCCTACCCCTTCCAAAGACGTTATTCCGTTGGTTTAAACATGACTTTTTAAATTAAAAGAAGAACAATTATGAAGAAAATAATCCTGATCAATAGCGTATTCATCCTGCTGATAGCCGGCTGTAACGATGAATTCATGGATCGTACCCCGGAGACTTCAATTGGTACCGAGAACTTCTTTAACACGGAAGACGATCTGGCTATGTACATCTATGGCTTGTATGACTTTTCCGGCGTTTGGAATTATTCCAATGACGGATATTCCACGACCGACAATGCCGCCAATACAGGCAATACCGAATTGCAGACCATGATGACCGGTAATCCCACCTCTTCGACCATCACGACCGGATGGGAATGGAACAGGCTGCGGAGTATTAACCTTTTCCTTGAAAATGCCGGCAAAGCCAGCGTCTCCGATGAGATAAAAAACCATTATATCGGCGTAGCCCGCTTTTTCAGAGCCCGTTTTTATATGGATATGGTAAAAAGGTATTCTGACGTCCCGTGGTATGACCATGTTATTCAAACAGACAATGAAGCGGATCTGATGAAAGCCAGGGATCCCAGGGATCTTGTGGTTGGAAAAATATTCGAAGATTTTCAGTTTGCCGCCGATCATGTGATGAAGGACCAGCCTGAAGGAGCAGTTGATAACTGGGTCGTCTTATCCTATATGGCGCGTGCCGCCTTGTATGAAGGAACGTTCAGAAAATATCACAGTGAATTGAATTTGGTTAGCACTGCCAATCAATATCTTAATCTGGCTGTGGAAGCTGCAGGTAAAATCATGACAGACGGCGGGTTTTCACTCCATAACACCGGCCATCCGGAAAGTGATTACGGCTCGTTGTTCACCAGTGACGACCTTACTCCCAATCCGGAAGTCATTTTGCCGGTCATTTACGAGGATAATGTGATCAACAGCGGCTGGTGGGCATTTATGTTTGGTAATTATGAGGTAAGCCCGTCAAAGGACCTGCTCCAGGCTTATCTGATGAATGATGGTTCCTTTTACAACCGGCAGGCAGGTTATGAGACCTATCCGTTTGTTAAAGAATTTGAGAACCGGGATCCGCGCCTAAAGCAGACCTATGCTTACCCGGGATATGTGTTAGTGAATACCGACACCTATTCACAGGGTGGAGGAATTTATATTCAGCAACTTCAGAAAAATTTTACTGGTTATCATCAGATTAAAGGTTTTATAAATGATAAAGATGCAACCGTACAAAACAACGTCGATTTTCCTGTTATCCGCTATGCCGAGATCCTGTTAATTTATGCGGAAGCAAAAGCAGAACTGGGAGAACTGGACCAGACCGATCTGGATCAGACGGTCAACCTGATCCGTTCACGTGCAGGAATGCCGCCGCTGACCATGAACCCCGCGGCAGATCCGGTTCAGCAGGCCCGATACGCCGGCCTTGAAGACTCAACCCCGCAATGGGCCGAACTACTGGAGATCAGGAGGGAACGCCGGATCGAGCTGGCCCTGGAAGGATATCGCTATGACGACCTGATGCGTTGGAAAGCCGGCAAACTGACCGAAAAAGAACCGGTAGGATTATATTTTCCCGGATTAGGAAAATATGATCTCACAGGCGATGGTATAGAAGATATCATATTGATCAGCAACACCGAATCGATCCCGGCAGCCGACGCCAAAGAAAAGAATTCACTTGGCGTAACACTGGTCTATTACCGGGTTGGAGCGTTTGGATCGGATGCATCTTTTTATCTCGAAAACGGGACCAGCGGATACGTCGGTGCAGTCAGGGACCGGGGAACGTTTATTGATCCCAAATACTATTACCGTCCGGTACCCGCTTCTGATGTAACCCTGAACCCAAATCTTAGCCAGATCTTTGGATGGGAATGAGTAAAATCATAGATAAAAAGACAGATATTATCCAAAATAATCCATAAACTTTTGGTCATGAAGCTATTTAAAAATTTTATATTCATTTTCTTATTTACATGCACAACAGCTTTACATGCACAGAATAAGGCTGTATTCATCATTGTCGACGGTATTCCCGCCGATGTTTTGGAAAAGACACCCACCCCGTTCATCGATGAAATTGCCAGCGAAGGCGGTTATACCCGCGCCTGGCTGGGAGGAGAAAAAGGTGGGTACAGTGAATCACCAACCATCTCGGCAGTGGGCTATAACACCCTGCTAACAGGAACCTGGTCAAACAAACACAATGTTTGGGGTAATTCCATCAAACAACCAAACTATCATTATCAGACCATTTTCAGGATTGCAGAGGAAGCGAATCCAAATCTGAAAACTGCTGTTTTCTCGACCTGGCTGGACAACCGGACCAAGCTCATAGGTGAAAGACTCCCTGAAAACGGGAATATCCTGATCGACTATGCGTTCGATGGATTTGAAAATGACACGGTTGCTTTTCCGCATCGGGGAAGAAAATATATTTTTGATATCGATGAGCATGTATCGAAAGAAGCCGGACGCTACATCCGTGAAAATGGGCCGGACCTATCCTGGGTGTATCTGGAATATACCGATGATATCGGACATATGCATGGCGACAGCCCTGAAATGACAGAAGCTGTAAAAGCAGCGGATGTCCAGATCGGACGTGTCTGGGAAGCTGTTAAGGAACGGATGAGGCAAACAGGCGAAAACTGGATGATCGTTGTTACTACCGATCATGGACGAGATGCCGGGACCGGGAAAGACCATGGCGGACAGTCAGAACGCGAAAAAACCATCTGGATCGCAACAAATTACAAGCCACTAAATGTTCACTATAACCAAAACCCTGCCATGGTCGATATTATGCCTTCCATGCTGCGTTTCATGGATATTCAAATGCCGGCTAAGGTTGAAGAAGAAATTGACGGAGTTCCTTTTATTGGGAAGGTCTCCATGAGTAATCTAAAAGCTGGGCTGTCAAAAACAAATCGTCAGATGGTCCGATTGTCCTGGAAAGTGCTTGATCCGGATGGTGAGGTGGAAATCTGGGTTTCAACCACCAATCAGTTTAAAGAAGGAGGCTCTGATCACTACCAGTTAGTCGGAAAGACAGAAACTTCAAAGGGAGAATTTACATTCGATATCAGCCAAATGAAGTCCACATTCTACAAGATCCTCGTAAAAGCTCCTTATAACTTTCAAAATCAATGGGTTGTTTTGTAATACACAAGGCGGCAGTTTCTTTTAAGACTGCCGCCTTGGCTTTTCCTGCGTCATTTCTTTGCAAGTGAGAATAAAAATTCCAGGCCACCTTCGGCACGGTTTCTTACCGAGATTTCGCCTTTATGCAACTGAACGGCGTTTTTTACAATGGCCAATCCGAGCCCGGTGCCGCCTTTTGAACGGGTGCGGCCTTCATCGACACGGTAAAAACGCTCGAAAATACGGCTTAAATGTTCTTCAGGGATGCCTTTCCCTGAGTCCGAATAACTGAAATAATAGTATTTTTCGTCTTCCAGGTATTGTCTGATCTGGATTGAGGCTCCCGAACCGGCATAATTGATCGTATTCTCGATCAGGTTCTGAAAGATGGATGATAAGAGGCTGTCATTGCCATAAACCATCACCTGATCCGGGACTGAAAGCTGAACCTGTACTTTTTCTTCATTGAGCCTGGATTCCAGGTTTTCGATGACATCTTTGATCAGCGGTCTTAGCTTCGTCTTCTTAAATTCGAACAGTTCACCTGCGTCTTCAATATGATTGAGAAGCGAAATATCGTTGATCAGGTCATTCAGCCGCTCGCTTTGGGCAAATGCCCTCTCAACAAAATAGTCCAGCTTTTCGGGAGGCATATTCCGGTTGTTGAGAATTGTTTCCAGATAGCCTTTAACGGATGCCAGCGGCGTTTTTAATTCATGAGCAATGTTGGAGGTAAGCTGCTGTTTCATTAACCGCCGTTTTTCCGGACGGGTGATATCCTCGACAAGAACTTCAAAACTTTTATCGGCGAACACAATGCCCTGGATCCGGAAATACATTTCATTCCGAACAAGGGTCATCTGCACCTGCGGCAAATCTTTCGGACTGATCACGACCTCCGGACGGAGATATTTGTCAATTTTTTTGATGAGCGGCTTAAATTCGGGAATCTCAAAAAGAGCTTCGGCTGATATGGTCGATTTTTCACTGATCAGGTTGATGTATTGAATGAAATGGCTATTGACCAGGATTTTTTCCTTTTGAGAAGAAAAAAAGGCTATTCCTTCTTTCAACGCATGCAGGTGGTTGTAAAGCCTTTCTTTTTCAGCGCTCAGGTCATCTTTTGCACGTTTGAGCCGGTCATAAATTTTTACGATCTGCCTGCGGATATCTCCGAATTCGGAATCAGGAAAATCAATATTCGGGTCAATGTCTTCATTTTTACCCGCACGAACCGCAAAATCCCTCAGTTTCGTGATAAACTCTCCAAGCCTTTTGGTTACTAAATATAAAATGAGCCACATGACCAGGAACATGAACAGGATAAAGTAGATAAAGACCTGCTCCGTTTTCAGAAAGTTTTGGATATCGATATCATACACAACCGCGCATCTGACATAGTAATCGCCATAGTAACGGGAGTAATAATAAAAATCCTGTCCGGTTGAAGCTGATTGTCTGATGTGAGATCCTCTTCCTTCGTACAATGACTTTTGTACCTCGGGGCGGGCAAGATGGTTTTCGAGCGTATTGACATCTGCTACGAAACTGTCATATAAAACTTTACCGTCATTGTCAATGACCGTAATCCGGGTATGGGGTTCCGGAATCAGGTACAGCATCGAGTCCAGGCGTTTAAAGCCGGCTGTTCCGGGCAGATCATCGTGTTGAATATACCGGTGGGTGATTTCTGCAATGTTATCGAGCGTAGTCTCAAGCTGACCGGTCCTGTACCGTTTTTCCCGGTCAAACTGGAATAGCAGGATCACCAGCGCAAACAAGGTAAAAGCAGAGAAAAAATAAATAAAGATCCGTTGCCGGTATGTTCTGTTTTTTAACATGGTTGTTTTAATTTTTATCTGATATCCGGTGTTTTAAGCATAGGGAGCTGTTTCATTGTCTTTCAAAACAATAACCGTAGCCTGAACGCCCAACGATTGAGCCGCCATAGGTGCCGATCTTTTTTCGCAGCCGGGCAATGTTGACATCCACATTTCGTTCGGTGACGATGACATCATTACTCCATATCCGGTCCAGGATCTCCTGCCGGCTAATGAATTTTCCCTGGTTTTTCAGGAGCAGGGACAGGATCTCAAATTCCTTGCGGGTCAGGTTTGCCGGTTCGTCATTTATGCTGACTGTTTTCCGTGCGAGATCCAGTACCAGGCCGCCTGACTGAACCATACTGGAAGGTTCAGCGATAACACGTCCTCTTTTCAGTATCGCTTTGATGCGAACGATCACTTCCTTGATCGAGAAAGGCTTGATAATATAATCATCACCGCCAACATTGAAACCGGTAAGCAGATCATTTTCCGAATCTTTCGCGGTTAGAAAGATAATCGGAACTTCCAGTTGACGTTCCTTTCGGATGATGTCTGCCAGCTTATAACCGGATAAACCCGACATCATCACGTCCAGCAGGAGCAGGTGATAGTTCTCCAATGGTTTATTGAGGGCTTCTTCGGCCGAGGTCACGACTTCAACATCGAAGCCTTCGCTGGTCAGGTTGAACTGGAGAATCTCCAGCAGGTCCTGCTCATCATCAACAATCAATATCCGTGGAACCTGGTTCATTTTATTCTGATATTTTATGGTGTCTGATATCTCTTCCTTCAATCGAATAAATGGCAGCTTCAGCAATATTGGTGGCATAATCTGCTATCCGTTCAATATTGGACATCATTTCCTTGATGGTCACCATGCTGGTGAGCAAATTTTTGGTTTTCTCCTCTGAACCGGTCTTATTCAGCAGTTTCTTCAGCAGCTTGCTGTTCACTTCATCCAGGATATCGTCATTCTTGATTGTCCAGATCGCCAGTTCCCTGTCATCCTGCATAAAAGAAACCAACGACTGACGGACCATCTTTGCGCTGAGAATAGCCATATTGGATAAAATCTCGCTAAACTGGTTGTATAATTCAGGTGTCTTGATTCTTTTAATAAAATGGCTGATATTGACCACCAGGTCACCAATCCGTTCCACATTGATCAGGATCCGGTAACAGGCCATGATCCGGCGTAATTCCGAGGCCATGGGCTGATGCAAAACAATCGTGTTCACGATTTTGTCGCTCAGTTTGACTTCTGCCTTATCAATTTCCTTCTCGTTGTTGGTAACGGCGTTCATTAATTCGTCTGATATTTTTAATTCGCCCGAAGTCAGGAACTGTTCCATATGGTCGAGCTGTTCCAAAAGGATATTAGCCATCTTTTCGAAGTCGGCTTCAATCTCGCGAAGGGCATCATCTTTTCTTATCGTCATGGTCGCAACTTTTAATTTTTAAAGAAATGAATATTAACCAAATTTTCCGGTTAAGTATTGTTCTGTTCTTGGGTCCTGAGGATTGGTAAACATGTGTTTTGTTTTACCATATTCCACTAGTTCACCAAGATACATAAATAATGAATAATCTGAAATGCGTGCTGCCTGCGACATATTGTGGGTCACCAGGATAATTGTATAGTGTTCCTTTAACTCAACCAACAGGTCCTCAATCTTCGAGGTGGCGATCGGGTCAAGGGCCGAAGTGGGCTCGTCGAGCAAAATGATTTCCGGATTGAAAGCCAGCGCCCGGGCTATGCACAGCCGCTGCTGCTGTCCTCCCGACAGGAAATTACCTTTATTATGAAGGGAATCCTTTACTTCTTCCCAAAGGGTTACGTCACGCAGTGAGCGTTCTACGATCTCATCCCGCTCTTTTTTCTTCAGGCTGATGCCATTCAGCTTATACCCTGCGATAACATTATCGTAAATGCTCATGGTCGGGAACGGATTGGGGCGTTGAAAGACCATCCCCATTTCCCGGCGCAGTTTGATTGCGGGCATGTCGAAAATATTCCGGTCATGGATGAATACCTGCCCCTCCATGGTTATATTCTCATAAAGTTCATGCATCCGGTTCAATGCCCTCAGCAAGGTGCTTTTCCCGCATCCCGATGGTCCCATGATGGCGGTTACCGTATTCTTTTTAATATCGACCGAAACATGCTTTACTGCACGATTCTTGTCATAGGAAACAGAAAGGTTCCTGATGGAAAGGGCCGGATTTTTTATTTCTGCAATGTTTGTTATTGTCATGGCTATTTTCTTTTTGCAGCGATCTGCCTGGAAACGATATTCAGTAATAAAATCATGATCATCAGCAGCAGTGAAGAGCTCCAGATCAGATCGATCATATTGGGGTCGTTGTAAAAGTCCCATATCAGCAGGGGGATTGCGCTGGTAGGTTCAGTGATGTTAAGATTAATCACATTGCTTCCCAAAGCAGTTAGCATCAAGGGTGCAGTTTCACCCAGTATGCGGGAAATTCCGAGCAATATGCCCGTTAGCAGTCCACTGAATCCGGTCGGGATCAGGACCCTCAGGATGACCTTGTGATAGGGCGTTCCCAAGGCCAGAGCGGCTTCCTTGAGTGTAAGCGGTATCATTTTAAGGGTTTCTTCGGTGGAACGGACAATCATGGGCAGCATCATAATGGAAAGGGAAACACTTCCCGCCAGAGCAGAAAAGCCCATGGTTACATGCTTTACAATCCACAGGTAGGAGATCAATCCCAGCACGATGGAGGGCACACCCTGCAGGATATCTGATATATTCCTGGTCAGGTTGGCCAGGAACTTTCCCTGGTTCTCGTAGAGGTATATGCCTGTCATAACGCCTACCGGGATTGCGATTACAGCGGCCATCACGATCATGATAAGGGTTCCGGTAATTCCGTTGGCAATCCCGCCCGGGATCTTTTCACCGCTGGCTACGGCTGTCATGGCAGCAAAGGTGTCGGGCGTATTTTCAATGATGAAGCGTAAACTGATTTGCCGGTATCCTTCAACGATCAGCTTGTAAATGATGAGAATAATGGGAGAAGCAGTTAACAGGGAAAGGATCACGATCGTGATCATGGCAAATTTGTCTTTCAGTATTCTGAAAGCTGACCGATCCTGATATTCTGTTTTCCCTGCGATATCCATTGATAAAATTGTTAAGTTGTAAAAACTAAAGGCTAATAGCTAACAGCTAACAGCTTCCTGTCTCAAGATGTCATCTTTTTAATGATCAGTTTCCCGATCCCGTTTACGATACCTGTGATCAGGAAAAGCAATAAGCCAATGGCGATCAGTGAGCTTAGTTTCAGTCCTTCTGCTTCGCCAAATTGGTTTGCAATAACACTGGCCATGGTGTTTCCGGTTGAGAAAAATCCGGACGGCACCACATTGCTGTTTCCAATAAGCATGGTTACAGCCATCGTTTCCCCGAGCGCTCTTCCGAAGGCCAGAATGTACCCGGCAATGATCCCCGAGCGGGCACTTGGGACAGTGACGGTCTGGATTACTTCCAGTCGTGTTGCACCCAGCGAGTAAGCCGCTTCTTTCAGATCGTTCGGGACCATGGCAATAATCTCATTGCTCAGCGAAGTTGCGTAGGGAATGATCATAATGGCCAGAATGAGGCTTGCTGTAAGCACACCATAACCCTGGTTGGGCAGGCCCATATCTGTCAGCAGGGGACGCAATACATAGAAGCCCCACAAGCCATAAACAATGGAAGGGATCCCTGCCAGGAGGTCAACCAGCAGGCTCAGGATCCGTGCTACCCGTGTTCCCCTGAAATATTCACCCAAAAAAAGGGATGTCGAGAAGGAGAGGGGCAGGCTGATGATCAAAGCCGCTACGGAAGTCATGAGTGTGCCGGCAATGAAAGGGAGTGCTCCGTAATTCTCCTTGCTTTCGGTCGGGTCCCATTGATCCGAAAAAATAAAATTCAGTCCAAAGACCCGGAATGAAGGAATGGAACCTTCCACCAGTGAGTAGATCATCCCTCCGGCAACTGCCATGATCAGGAAGGCTGCAAGGGATAATACGATTTTGGTGATTTTGTCGCTGTTGGCCATCATTCCGGTTTTTCAGGGATTATTTTAAGAGCGGTTCTCCGTTGTAGGTGATGCCTTTCAGAACGGCTTTTGCCTTGATTACAGCATCTGCAGGCAGCGGGGCATAATGTACTTTCGCGGCTTCTCCCTGTGCTTTTTCGCTCACGAGCCAGTCGAGCAGGTTCACTGTTCCCAGCGCCTGTTCCTTCGTGCGGTTTTTATAAGCCTGTTCCTTGTACAGGATGATCCAGGTAAACCCGCTGATCGGATAAGACACCGAATCGGCTGAGTTGGTCAGCATGACCCGGGTGTCATCGGGAATGCTTCCTTTTGCTGCGGCACTGATGCTGGCCAGATCAGGAAGAATATATTCACCTGCGCTGTTTTGTACACGGGCAGTTTGTATTTTTTGGGCGAATGCAAATTCTGAGCCGATGTATCCGATGGTGCCCGGCGTTTGACTAATGGTACCGGCTACTCCGGGATTTCCTTTGGCTCCCATGCCAACCGGCCATTTCAGCGATTTTCCTGTTCCGACCTGGTTTGCCCATTTTTCACTGATCTTGCTCATGAAATCACTGAAAATATGTGTTGTTCCGCTGCCATCCGACCGGTATACGACTGTGATAGCCTGATCCGGGAGCTTGATTTCAGGGTTGACCTGTTTAATAAGCGGATCATTCCATTTCGTCACTTCTCCGAGGAAGATCTTTTCAAGCAAGGTGTCCGATAATTTTAAATCGTTCACCCCTTCCAGATTGTATGCGATGACAACTGCACCAATACAGGTCGGGATGTGGACCACTTCGGCGGGCATTTCCTTTTGTTGGTCATCGGTCAGAAATGCATCAGTGGCCCCAAAGTCAACAACCTGATCTTTCAGGCTGCGGATCCCTCCGCCTGATCCAACGCCTCCATAGGTGACCTGAATGCTTGTCTCATTCGTATAGTTTTTGAAAACCATGTTGTAAAAAGGAAGCGGAAAGGTTGCGCCGGCAGCAGTCAGTTTCGGGCTGTCTCCCTGGCCTGATGAGCCGGTTTTTTTGCCTGAATTCTGGCATCCCGCCAGGAGGATAAATGCCATCATAAACGAAAGGAATGTCTTCATCTTTTTTATTTATTAGAGTTTAATTTCGAAATTGAAATAAATGGAAGAGCTGAAGGATTCACCCGGAGCCGCCGGGTTCCAACCCCTCAGATTGGGAGAAAACCGAATGCCTTTCACGATTGGGAATTCAGCTCCAACGATGTACGATTCTCCGTCATTTGCGAGGTTCCAGTCAGCACCGGCTCCCGGTGTCTTATTGGACATTAGCTTATCATACCTCGCCAGTAATTTGATCTTCTTCGTTGCATCAAATGTTCCGTAAAATGAGGGTCCGTATAAATCGCATCCTTTTTGAAAATCATAATTCATCTGTTTGTTGTATTCTGCGGCGAGGCTGAACCGGTCATTTGCGTATCCGGTAAAAAGAGCCACTGACGAAAGGGTGGATCCGTTATGACTGAAATCGTAGTAGACGCGGCTGGTCAGTTTTTTAAGCGGTTGCAGCGTTATTCCGAATCCGGCTCTTAAAACACTGTCCGACTCCAGCTTTTTATATCCTTCGCCATTTTGAATGATCATATCCGCGCTTAAAAAATCAGCAGCCTGATAGCTTATGCTGAATCCTAGGTCTGCACTTGAATTAAAGTCGTAGGCATCCTGAAATGATTTTTCAATGTAACGGTTTCCCCAGAAATCTTCCTGCACTTTAAATTGGGTAGTGGGGATCATTCCAAAGAAGACTGAAAGCCGGTCGGTGTGGTAATTTAAGTAGGCATATTTGACGAAGGCAGTCATTTCAAGGCTTCCTGCGCCCGGGTCTGCGACGTCGATCGTTGCAAGTGCGGAGAAATTTTTGCTGAAGGCATGTCGGTAACCCAGATAAAGCCGGGTTAACTCGAAGGCGGAAGCCGACTCACCATCGGAAAAACTTGTATGAAAATTAGTATAGATCCTCATAAATGGTTCTCCACCAGCTTTAAACTCTTTTGTTGTCTGGCTTTTTACTATTAGGGTAATTAAAAACATACCCATCGTGAATACGGTGATTCGCTTCATATACTTAAGATGATTCGAAATTCATTTTGAGTGAATTCAACGGCAAAAGAATGCCATATTCATTACACCTCCATTAATAAATGATTACAAAACGATTAATTTTAGCATGTTTTTACTCCTGACTTTTTGTATTACACTGATTATAAGATAGATACATTGTTACAAAAAGATTACAAGTGATCTTCTTAGTAACAGTTTCCAATGGTCCGGAGTTCATTCAGCTTAATACGCAGGATACGGAATATTCTTTAAATAAAAGAGGCTGCCCGGATTCACTCCGGACAGCCTCTCTCCGCATATTGGATTATAGTTTAAAGCTTTGCCTGATTTGATCGACGTAATCCAGCTTTTCCCAGGTAAAGAGCTCGACAGTGAGTTCTACCTTGCCGCTGTATGGCGATTCAAATACTTTGGTTTTCGTAACCGGTTGCCGGCCCATATGGCCGTATGCTGCCGTTTCACGGTATATTGGGTTTCGCAGTTTAAGCCGTGCTTCGATTGCCGCGGGTCTGAGATCAAAAATTTCAGCCACTTTCAGCGCTATTTGCCCGTCATCCATTTTTACATTGGATGTACCGTAGGTATTAACATAGATACCCAGGGGTTTGGCAACACCAATGGCATATGCCAACTGGACCAGAATTTCTTCAGCGACTCCCGCGGCAACCAGGTTTTTAGCGATGTGCCGTGCTGCGTAAGCTGCAGAACGGTCAACCTTTGAAGGATCCTTCCCCGAAAAAGCGCCTCCTCCGTGTGCTCCTTTGCCTCCGTAGGTGTCGACAATGATTTTCCGTCCGGTCAATCCGGTGTCTCCGTGAGGCCCGCCAATGACAAATTTTCCGGTTGGATTGACATGGAAAATGATATCATTACCGAAAAGCTGTTGTACCCTTTCCGGTAAATTAGCGATGACCCGGGGAATAAGAATGCGGATGACGTCGTCTTTAATCCTGGCCAGCATAACCTCATCCTCATCAAACTCATCGTGCTGGGTGGAAACCACGATGGTATGTACCCGTTTGGGTGAATTGTCATCGTTGTATTCAATTGTCACCTGCGATTTTGCATCCGGTCTCAGATAGAGCATCTCCCTGCCTTCGCGTCTCACAGCAGCCAGTTCCAGCAGGATCAGGTGTGCCAGTTCCAGCGGCAGCGGCATGTAGTGATCAGTTTCCTTGCAGGCATAGCCAAACATCATACCCTGATCGCCGGCTCCCTGATCCATTTTATCGGCCTTGACAACGCCTCTGTTAATATCAGGACTCTGCTCATGGATTGCTGAAAGTACGCCGCAGGAGTCACCATCAAAACGGTAAGCCGCCTTGGTATAGCCAATCTCATTAATCACTCTCCGGGCAATTTCCTGGACATCAATATACGTTTGGGATTTTACTTCGCCCGCCAATACGACTTGACCGGTTGTAACCAGCGTTTCGATGGCCACTTTCGAAGCCGGGTCAAATGCCAGAAATTCATCCAGTAAGGCATCTGAAATCTGATCTGAAACTTTATCGGGATGCCCTTCCGATACAGATTCACTGGTAAAAAGATAGCTCATCTTCTTTTAATATTATTGAACTGACACAACGACCTGTTCGCTTCATTGCGGAGTTCATGTTTAACAATGGTTGGATTGATTGTAATGAGTGAATCAAATAGATAAAGCGATTGCTTTAGCATTTTTTTCTGTGGTTGCAATCAATCTCAAATTTGTCCACATTTCCTGCTGCAAAAGTAGTATCTTTTTGATCACCGCAAAAATAAAGAAAGATTTTTTTATCCCGGATAAAGTATAAGTTCCTGAATCTGACAGAATAGGAGTTATATCGCTTCTGTCAGCGCTGTTCATTATAAACTCAACTTTGTTTTTTTATTTATTAACTTTAATTTAACTTTGTGGCGCGCCAAAAATTACAAGACTGAAGATGGAAGATGGGAATTTTAATTACGTTAGTGATCTGACACGCTACCAGCGTCAACATACAACTACGGTTCAAATTGGGAACATATTCGTAGGGGGCGATTTCCCAATCCGCATCCAGTCAATGACTGATACAGCTACCAGTGACACGGAGGCAACTGTTGAACAGATTATCCGTATTATTAAAGCAGGCGCAGATCTCGTGCGGGTGACCGTGAAAGGGATCAGTGACGCGGAAAATTTAAAAAACATTAAGCAGTCGCTGGTAGCAAGGGGTTATGAGAATCCGCTCATTGCCGATATTCATTTTAATCCGAAACTTGCTGAAATAGCAGCCCAATATATTTCGAAAGTAAGGATTAATCCGGGGAATTTTTATGATAAGAGGGCTCGTTTTGAGCATCATATTTATAGCGACGAAGAGTACAAGGAAGAGCTTATCCGGATTGAAGAGCAATTTGTTCCTTTTCTGGAAGTACTGAAAAAAACCAATACAGCCCTTCGCATTGGAGCCAATCACGGATCGCTGTCTGACCGGATCATGAGCCGCTATGGCGATACGCCCACGGGGATCAGCGAGTCGGTTATGGAATATTTGCGGATATGCAAGAAAGCCGATTTTAAAAATGTGGTCATCTCCATCAAATCGAGCAATACCCGGATGATGGTGTACACGGTGCGGATGATGAACAGACGGATGCGTCAGGAGGATATGGAATTCCCCTTGCATCTTGGCGTGACTGAAGCCGGAGAGGGCGAAGACGGACGCATTAAATCGGCAGTTGGTATTGGTGCGCTGCTGGCTGATGGCATTGGGGATACGATCCGCGTTTCACTCACGGAAGATCCGGAGAAGGAAGTTCCGGTTGCCAGAAAGCTCATCAGTCATATCAGAACCTATCAGGGGCATCAACCGATCCAGGCCCCGTTATTTGCCCAGACCAATCCTTTCGAATATGAGAAACGATCGGTGCGCCCGGTGATGAACATGGGTGGTAAGCAAGTTCCGGTTGTGGTCGCAGACCTTCGTAACCGGAGCCTTTCGGAGGTGCTTCCTATGCGTGGGAAGCAAATTCCCGAATATTTTATCGATAAAGATCATATTCTTGACCTGGAAGGCAATACCTTCCCCATTCTTGATCTTGAAGAATACCTGTTTGGAGGAAGCCACTGGGGGCAGATGAAATTTATCCGGACCAACAAAATGGAGTTTGACCGTTTCATGGCCGAGAATCCCGAGATCATCACCAAGCTGAAACAAACCCGTAAAACGGTATTGATACTGGAGAGTTTCAATAAGAACCCGCTGGCCGAATTCAGAGCCTTTTTCATGGCGCTGGAGTCACATATCTGGAAAGTTCCCGTGATCATCATGCGAAATTATGCTGAAAGCAGGCTTGAAGATCTTCAGATCAAGGCCTCGGTCGATGTCGGAGGCCTGCTGATCGACGGATATGGCGATGGCATCTGTATCACCAATGAGGGGGATAATATCACCTTTACTGATTTGAAAGATCTGAGTTTTTCCATTCTTCAGGCAAGCCGGATGCGGGTTACCAAAACTGAATTTATTTCCTGCCCCGGATGTGGAAGGACTTTATTCGATCTGCATGAAACCACCAAAAAGATCAAGGCTCATTTCAGTCACCTAAGCCATTTGAAAATTGGCGTTATGGGTTGTGTCGTCAATGGTCCGGGTGAAATGGGAGATGTTGATTATGGTTTTGTGGGTGCAGGCCCCGGCAGGATAAGCCTGTATAAGGGTCAAACCCTGATGAAAAGGAATATTCCTTTTGAAAATGCCGTCTTCGAGCTGGAAACCCTGGTTCGCGAAAACGGTGACTGGAAAGACCCTTCGGATAGCTATTAGCTTTTAGTTATTGGTACTGGGTTTTCCTCGTTTCCTCATCTTGTGTCTTGATACTTGTGTCTTGTCTCTGTCCTATTCAAACAATTTCACCAAATCCATACCCGGCTTCAGACAAATTGTGTGCATGCCTGCCTGCGCGGCTGCTTCTGTGTTTTTGTCCAGATCATCGATAAAAAGTGTTTCCCCCGGATTCAGTCCGGCGTCATTCAGGACATATTGAAATGATTTCGGATCGGGCTTCCGGAATTTAATATCACTCGAGTAATAGTCCTTCACAAATAGTCCGGACAGGGGAAAGCCAAACTCCCTCATAAACAATTCATGAAAATGGCTGATGTGAATGCTGTTCGTATTCGAAAACAGGAATAGCTGATAGCGTTTGGCCAACTCCCGGAGCAAGCCGATCTTTTGCGGAGGATAGCGAATGAGCATAGCACACCAGGCCTGATCGATCTGCTGGTCAGATACAGGCTGCGGAATCAATGCGCGAACACCATCCCGGAATTCCTGCTCATTCAGGAGACCCTGTTCCATTTTCAGGAAGACTTCATGATCATAACCCCAGCCTCCCGGTTTGATGAGATCGGCCATTCCCAACTCGCGGAAAGAAAGAATGGAGCGTTGCGGGTCAATATCCAGCAACACTCCACCCAAATCAAATATAATGTTTTTCACTCCTTCAGGAACCATTCAGACAAAATTTAAAATATTCAAACTCACTGCTCACTACTCTTTACTCACTACTCACTACTGATTACTTTTCTGATAGACCCTTACATAATCAACAACCATCGATTGCGGGAAGATGGAATCGTCAATACCTTTTGCTCCGCCCCAGTTGCCGCCAACTGCCACATTCAGGAGCAGGTGAAAGCGTTTGTCAAAAGGCCACTCATTTGGTCCGGTCCCTTCATTGCGAAAGGTGAAGTAAGGAACATCATCAACCAGGACGGTATAATGATCGGGTTCCCATTCCAACTGATAAACATGGAACCGATCGTAGCAGGTTGGAATGATGATAGTATCTGAGCGCTGGGTCCCGATTACATGGTTATAGCTTTTTGTGTGCGCCGATGCCAGGATGGTATCGGGCGCGAAACCAACATTTTCCATAATATCGATCTCGCCGCTTTCAGGCCATCCTCCGTATTCCCAGTCGGTTGAAAGCATCCAGATTGCTGGCCACATGCCACGTCCTTCCGGCAATTTGGCTTTAATTTCAAATTTGCCGTATAGCCAGTCTCCTTTGCCTTTGGTTATTAATCTTGCCGAGGAGTACTTTTTCCCTTCCAAATCTTCCCTGAGCGCGTTAATATACAACTTGCCTTTCTTCACGGAAGCGTTCTCCAGCCTGCCGCTGGTATAGAACTGGTTTTCGTTATTCCCCCATCCCCAGGCGTTTCCTTCCGTATCGAAACTCCATTTCGTCGAATCGGGCAGACCTTTATAACGGAATTCGTCCGACCAGACCAACTTGTATTTTGCCGGATCTTTCTTTCCTTGTGCGGTGATACAGCAAACAAGAAAGATCAAAGTGAGTGTGTAACAAATATTTTTCATGCTAATCGGTTTGATCATTAAAAACAAATGAGATACAAATGAAACAAATATAGCTAAATTCCTCTTTTTTGACGCCGGTCTTGTGCTAATTCAGAAGGAGCTTGTAATTTTGAAAAAAAACTGAAAGATGATGAAGATCGGATTGATTGGCGCCATTAAAGAGGAAATACTGATGCTTAAGGATAAAATCCACGGCCTTAAAGCAACGCAAATCGGCTCCAGGGATTTTTACAGCGGCACGATTGACGGACATGAAGTAGTGGTCTGTACATCAGGCTGGGGAAAGGTTGCAGTAGCTTCAACGGCTACCAGCCTGATCAATTTATTCCAGGTGGACCATTTGTTATTTATCGGTTTGGCCGGATCCATGCAGGGTCACTTGAAAATCGGCGATATCATTGTAGCCGATAAGCTGATCCAGCATGATGTTTGTTTGTCAGGACTGGCTGATGCGCAGGTCGCACTTCCCTCAAGGAAAACTTTTGAATTTGAAGTTCGTCCTGAAGGCTGGCAAAGGGCATTGTCGGCCGGGACACAATTTATACTCAATCTGGAAGATGGGGAGTATCCGGCCATCTCCACGGGTTACCATCCGGCCATTTATGTGGGAGCAATTGCCACCGGCGATCAGTTTGTGGACACAACTGAGGGAAGGAAACAGATCAGCGAACGGTTTCCACAGGTCTTGTGTGTGGAAATGGAAGGTGCCGCCATAGCACAGGTCGCCGCCGATTATGGAATTTCCTGCTCTGTGATCCGGATTATTTCCGACCAGGCTGACGAATACGCGCATGAAAATTTCACTGCATTCTTATTCCGCAACATCAGTCAGATTTCTGTGGAAATCGCCAGGCTGATGTTTGTTTCTGCTTAAGACCCTCGGTTATCAAAAAGTAAGGCGGGGTATCAAAATGATAAAACAGGCCTTCGCATCCGGACATCGACAGGAACGTTTGAGACTGGGATTCATCGTCGGTGCCTCTATATAACATTAAGATAACATTGGTTTGTTTTTTTTGGCACAGAACTTGATAAAAACCAAGTACTGTCTCAAAGCCATGAAACAGAAACAGAATTTATTTAGCGCAGAGTTTTTTCAGAATAGAAGAGAGAAGGTATAGGTAGCCGTTTGGTTTCGGCTGCCTTTTTTTAATGAAACAAAAAGCTGCCCAAAACGGGCAGCTTTTTTATTATTTTAATCCGCTTCGTTCCAACAAGGCGTTCACGGTTGGCTCCTGCCCCCGGAAGCGTTTATAAAGCACCGCAGGATGTTCGCTGCCTCCTTTTTCCAGGATATTGATCCGGAAGGAATCGGCTGTTTTCTTATCAAAGATCCCGTTTTTTTTGAAAACTGAAAAAGCATCGGCATCCAGGACTTCAGCCCATTTATAGCTGTAATATCCGGCATCATAACCGCCGGCAAAGATGTGAGAGAAAGAAGTACTCTGCAAGGTCCCCTCAACAGGTTCAATGAGTTCGGTGGAAGCAATGGCATTTCGCTCAAATGCGGCCAGGTCGTCCGGCAAGGGAGCATCCAGTGAATAGTAAGCCAAGTCGAGCATGCCGAAGCTAAGCTGACGTTCCGACAGGTACCCGGCCTGAAAATTCTGTGCTGCTACAATCTTTCTGATCAGTTCTTCAGGGATTTTATCCCCGGTCTGATAATGCACGGCAAAACGATCCAGCCATTCTTTCTCATAGGCCCAGTTTTCATGAATTTGTGAAGGAAGTTCCACAAAATCCCAGTATACATTTGTTCCCGAGGTTTCACTGTAGCGGCACTGGCTGAGCATGCCGTGGAGGGCATGCCCAAATTCGTGGAGAAAGGTAGTCACTTCATCAAAAGTCAGCAGCGAAGGCTTCGTCGCGGTCGGCTTCGTAAAATTGGTCACAATACTGATATGAGGACGTACATTTTTGCCGTTTTCAAGATACTGGTCACGGTAGTCGGTCATCCAGGCGCCGGAACGTTTCTCTTCGCGCGGGAAGAAGTCCAGGTACAGGACGGCTGACAGTTCATCCTGCTGATTAAATACTTCATACGCTTTTACATCGGGATGATAGACTTCAATCGTATCATTTTGTACCAGTTTCAAACCGTAAAGCGTATTGGCAAGATCAAAAACGCCACGGATCACATTTTCAAGTTTGAAGTAGGGTTTGACTTCCTCTTCATTAAATCCGTAACGTGCGTTTTTCAGTTTCTCAGAATAATAAGCCCAGTCCCATCGGCGAATTTTTCCTTCAAGTCCGTTTTGGGTGGCGAACTGCCGGATTTCGGCAAACTCTTTTTCGGCAAATGGCCGGGAAGCCTGATGCAGTTCGCTGAGAAATCTTTCTACTTTTTCAGGGGTTCCCGCCATGCGTCGTTCCAGTTTGAAAGCAGCATGTGACGGATAGCCAAGCAACCGGGCTTTTTCCAGGTTTAAAGCGGTGAGCTGCCGGATGAGCTCCTTATTATCGTATTGATTTCCCTTATTCCCCTTACTGCTAAAGGCACGGAACATTTTTTCACGCAGTTCGCGCTTATCCGCATATTTCATAAAAGGGCCAAAGCTGGGGTGTTGCAGGGTAAAGATCCACCCTTCCTTGTTCTTTTCTTTTGCAGCAAGGGCCGCGGCTTCGCGCACCGATTCAGGCAGTCCGGCAAGATCGGCTTCATCAGACAGATGCAATTCAAACGCATTGGTCTCAGCCAGTACATTTTGCTGAAACTGTAAGCCAATCTTGCTTAATTCGGATGTGATCAGCCGGTACCGTTCTTTTCCTTTTTCATCGAGATTGGCGCCGTTCCTGATAAAGCTCTGGTAGGTATTCTCGAGCAATGTTTGTTGTTCCGGCGTCAGCGTCAACAGATCTTTCTGATTATAGACGGCTTTAACACGGCGGAACAAATCCTCATTCAACGAAATATCATTTCCGAATTCAGCCAGCATTGGAGCAACTTTTTGGGCAATTTCCTGAACTTCATCGCTGGTTTCGGCAGAATTGAGATTGAAAAAGATTTTCCGGATGGTGCTTAGTCGTCTGCCGCCGCGCTCCAACGCCTCGATGGTATTCGCAAAGCCCGGAGTGTCCGGACTGTCAAGGATCGCCTGAATTTCTGACCTGGCTTCCCGGATCGATTCTTCGAAAGCGGGCAGGAAATGTTCGTTCTTTATTTTACTGAACGGAGCAGTTTCGTGTAAGGTATTAAAAGGTTGCAGTAACGGATTGTCCGTATCTTTTGTCTGTATATTCATCGTATTCATACTGAGCCCAATGATCATTAATTTTTTCAGCTTCACTCCCGGTTATTTTTTCTTCTTTTTTCGACTGACCATCCAAACTTCCCGACCGGATCACCGGTTTTAAAATAATGTCCGTGCACATAGCAGAGCGGATCCGCTTTTTTCAGGCTGAAGGCTTGCGTCGCCGGATCCATGTATTGATCGTCAGCGATTACGTTGACCACATCCGAAATAAACATGTGATGGGAGCCAAGGTTCACGATTTCTTTGACTTTACATTCAATACTGACCGGGGCTTCCAGCACGATGGGCGCTTTGACAACACTTGCGGGGGCAGGAGTGAGGCCCGTTTCCATCCATTTATTGACGTTTTTGCCGGATTTCACACCGCACCAGTCCGTGGCGCGGGCTAGCTTTTCTGTGGTCAGGTTAATGACATATTCTCCGGTTCTTTTAATGATTTCATAGGAGTGGCGTGAGGGACGCACCGAAATGTAGCACATCGGCGGATCGCTGCAAATCGTGCCTGTCCAGCTAATGGTAATCAAATTATATTCTTCCGGGGTTTCGCCGCAACTGACCAATACGGCCGGCAACGGATAAATCATCGTACCGGGCTTCCAGTTTATTTTACTCATGTGTGTTGATTTTTAGGATACGAAAGCGAACAGTCAATGGCTTTTACTATGCCGAGACCTGAACATCAATACCCGCTTCACGGACAAAACCTGCAATCCGGTTCAGCTCCTTTAACGGTACTTTAATAAGTCCTTCCGCCGGGGTGTCGCGGGCTATGGTATAGATCATAACCTGCCGGGGTTGTATCGCTTTTATTGCTTCCATCCAGCCGGTTACTTCCTTTTCTGATGTATTGTCAATTTGATGGCCTTTATAGGTTCCCCGGACAAACATGGTCTGGATGATGGCTTGCTTCCCAAAGCGCGCCAGTTGGGCGATAACCTGATCAAGCCGAAAATATCCTCTTGGGCAATCCAGTAGTTCAACCGTTTCCTGAATAGCTGAGTCAAGTTTTAAAATGTTGTCATCCACTTTCAGTAAGGCCTGAAATACCGCTTCACGGTTAATCATGGAGGAGTTGGTCAGCACGGCAATCTTACATCCGGGTGCAAGCTCGTTTCTCAGCAGGATGGTATCGTCTATAATTTCTGCGAACTCAGGATGAAGGGTCGGTTCTCCGTTGCCGGCAAAAGTAATCACATCGGGAAGTTTTCCCGTATTTTTCATCACCTGCAACTGTTCTTCCAGCTTTTGAACGACGATTGCCCGGGTGGGCAATTCTGCTTTCTTTTCCCTTTTACGGGGAGTCCAGCCACACTCGCAGTAGATACAGTCGAATGAACATACTTTGCTGTCGACCGGCAGCAGGTTTATTCCCAGTGAAACGCCCAGTCTGCGGCTTTTTACAGGTCCGAAGATGATCTTGTCAAACAAAAACGTTGCCATTTAAAAAACTTTCCGCAAAAATAAGGATTAAATCAGTCTTTTAACCCTGCTGTCCGGAGAAAGCCTTAAATTGCGGTAATCCATCCGGTCAATCAGCATCAATCCCGGCCGTTTGCCGGGGGCCAGTGTTCCCGACTCTTCCTGTCTTTTTAATATCCGCGCGGGCTCAAGGATAAACAAACGAAGCAGTTCTTCCAGACTGATCTCATCGTCCGAAAGCTGAACAGCCTTTATCCATTCAAATACTCCCTTGTCACCGGTTCGATTGAACGGGAACATAACTTTGTATTTCAGAAAGCCTGGAAGGTATTCAAAGAGCTTATCAGAAGGGAATTCGGTGAACAGGTCAATAAAACCGGGACAAATGATGCCGTTATAAAAAACCATACCGGCCATTTCCCTTAACTCCCCTTCGGGATGATGCAAACTGACGATGGTACCATCGTCATCCACCTCGATCATCCCTTTCGCAACCGGAGAACTGGTGAGCGGAAAAATAAAATGGGCGGCAAGTCGGTTCATCATTCTTTTTTGACCTTGATTTCCTCTTGTTTATTCATTTCTTCCTGTTCCATGTTCATCCGGTCAATGACTTTGGCATAAATACCCTCATAGATTTTCGGATAGGAAGAATAATAAATAATGGATTTGGTCAGGACGGAATCCTCAAGATGATACTTGTCCAGCACCGACTGATAGATATCTTTTGCATCCAGCTTCAGACTGTCCGGATCATTGTACCGGAACCGGTCGAAGAGGGCCTGGCTTAAGTGCAGATCATAAAGGATATCAGCCATCTTTTTTTCACTGATGAGCTGTTTGGGTTTTGAAATGCCTTCCTTTTGGCATGAGACAATTCCGATCAACAGGAAAGCTGACAGAAAGAAAATAGAAATGTGTCTTCGCTTCATAGCAACAAAATTAGAAAAAATCGATTAACCTCACAGGCGTCTTAACGGATACTCCGGATTCAGTTTTTGGTTTTAAAAAGTTTCCGGAAGAACTCATCGACCCGGGAAACCGGTTCAATGGGGATGTGAAATTTTTTCAGATTAACAGATTTGCCATAGTCCGGGATGAAAATTTTGGTCATTCCCAGTTTTTCGGCCTCAATGATGCGCTGTTCCAACCGGTTCACGGTCCTGATCTCACCCGACAATCCGACTTCGCCGGTGAAGCAAATGGTTTTATCGAAAGGCATATCAAAGTTTGAGGAAAGAACGGCCGAAATCACAGCCAGATCGATGGCCGGATCATCGACCTTAATTCCACCGGCAATATTGAGGAAAACATCTTTGGTTGCAAGTTTAAAACCTGCACGCTTTTCGAGAACTGCCAGCAGCATATTCAGCCGTCGCAGATCAAATCCTGTTGACGACCGCTGAGGAGTTCCATAAGCGGCAGTGCTCACCAGCGACTGGATCTCGATGAGCAGCGGGCGGTTTCCTTCGATGGCGCAGGCGATGGCGGTTCCGCTTAGTCCTTTGTCGTCCAGGTTGATCAGCAACTCGGACGGATTGCTTACTTCCCGCATGCCGGTGCTGACCATTTCGAAAATACCCAGCTCGGATGTGGACCCGAACCGATTCTTCACAGACCGCAGGATCCGGTACATGTACTGGTTTTCGCCTTCAAACTGCAAAACGGTGTCAACCATGTGTTCCAGTACCTTAGGACCTGCCAGGCTGCCGTCCTTGGTGATATGCCCGATGAGGATCACCGGTATCCTGCGGCTTTTGGCAAACTTAAGAATGCCATTCGTGCTTTCGCGGATCTGGCTTACTGTTCCCGGTGATGATTCGATGTAAGAAGTTGAAATGGTCTGAATGGAATCGATGACCAGTAAACCCGGCTCCATGTTTTCACAGTGGGTGAGAATGTTTTCAAGTGACGTTTCACACAGGAAGTAACAGTTGTCGTTTTCCCGCTTGAGCCGGTTTGCCCGGATCTTGATCTGCTGAATACTCTCCTCGCCGGATACATACAGGATTTTCCGGTCGGTGAGATCCAGCGCCAGTTGTAATACCAGCGTTGATTTGCCGATTCCGGGTTCACCTCCGATCAGGACCAGGGACCCGGGAACCAGGCCTCCTCCCAAAACGCGGTTCAGCTCGGCGCTGCGGGTGTCGATCCGTTGGATCTGGCCTGCGGTGACTTCCGAAAGCCTGAGCGGTTGTTCTCCGCTGGATGTTCTTGACGCCAGCAGACTTGTCACTTCTTTGAGCTGAACTTCTTCCGTATAGGTGTTCCATTCGCCGCAGTTGGTACAACGCCCGATCCATTTGGGTGAGGTAGTCCCGCAATTCTGGCAGACAAAGAAGGTCTTTACTTTAGGCATGGGTGTCTGAATTATATTGTAAAGATAAGGAAATGAGGTTTCACCAATAAAAAAACCTCCGGATAAAAAATCCGGAGGTTCCTGTATGATTAACAAGATGATTCTTAAACGATCCTGTTTGTTTCAATATCAGGGAACACCAGGCTGGGTTTAAACGTCTTAGCTTCTTCGAAATCCATCGTGGCATAGGAAATGATGATGACCACATCGCCCACGGCGACTTTCCGTGCTGCCGGCCCGTTGAGGCAAATCACGCCTGAGCCTCTGCGGCCTTTGATCACATAGGTTTCGAGGCGTTCACCGTTATTAATGTTAACCACCTGCACCTTTTCATTCTCGATCAGGTTGGCGGCATCCATTAAATCCTCGTCAATGGTGATGCTTCCCACATATTGCAGGTTCGCCTCGGTGACCGTGACCTTGTGTATTTTTGATTTGCAAACTTCAATAAACATTTTCTTCTTAATTTAATTGAAAACCACATTGTCAATCAAGCGGACTTCTCCACAAAAAACAGCAACACAACCCACTTTGTTTAGCGGTTGATCCCAACGCTCAATGTTCTGAAGGTTTTCATCATCAACAATTTCAAAATATTCCGTCTTTAAAAATGGATTGACATCAATTTGCGCAACAACCCAATTCTTCAGTTCTTTTACGTTCATCTGCCCGGCTTTGTTTCCGGCTTCCGTTAAAGTCTTGTAAATATGTGCTGCGTTTAGTCTCTGTTCAGGCGTCAGGCGCTCATTGCGCGAACTCAGGGCTAATCCGCCGGTTTCGCGAACAATCGGGCATGGAACAATTTCAACCTGCAAATTTAGCTTTTTTACCATCGCCTTTACAATAGCAATTTGCTGAAAATCCTTTCGTCCAAAAAATGCCTTGTCAGGCTCCACCATGTCAAAGAGTTTACTGACAACCTGCGCTACGCCGTTAAAATGCCCCGGACGGAATTTCCCTTCCATGACTTGTTCCAGTTGTCCAAAATTGAATTGCCTGGTGTCAGGCTCCGGATACATGGTACTGACTTCAGGCGCAAAAACAAGTTTACAGGCTGTGGAATCCAAAAGAGCCAAATCCTGCTCCGGATTTCTTGGATACCTGATCAGATCGTTTGGGTCATTGAACTGGGTGGGGTTAACAAAAATGCTGACTACAACAAAATCAGTCTGCCTGTCTGCCTGTTCAACAAGAGAAAGATGTCCGGCATGAAGCGCTCCCATCGTTGGAACAAAACCAACCTTTTTCCCTTCACTCTTCTTCTCCCGGATCAGTGTTTTAAGTTTGTTTATTTCTTTTACAACCAGCATCTGACTATAAAATTTGGCTGCAAAAGTAAATAAATAAATTTAAACAAAACAAAGCGATCCTTTTTAGTTTCGCCGTGCAAACAAAAATATGCTGATTCGAAAAGGCTTAGCTTCCAAAGAGAACACGGACGAAAATAACCCGCATTTTTTTGTATTTGTGTAAGATATGTTCGTTTCACTATTATTTATTAATTTTGCATATTAAATTTATGTACGATTTTCATGGAAAAGAAAAGAGTCTTATTCATCTCTCAAGAAATCACACCTTATCTTCCCGAATCAGAGATGTCAGTGATATCCAGATTTCTGCCGCAGGGGATTCAGGAGAAAGGAAGGGAAATTAGGACTTTTATGCCCAGGTATGGAAGTGTTAATGAACGAAGGAATCAATTACATGAAGTTATTCGCTTATCCGGGATGAACCTGGTTATTAATGATGCAGACCATCCTCTGATCATCAAGGTCGCTTCAATTCAGGCAGCGCGGATGCAGGTGTATTTCATTGATAATGAAGATTATTTTCAAAGAAAGAGTATCCTCAAAGACGGTAAGGGGAAAGAATTCGATGATAACGATGAGCGTGCCGTGTTTTTTGCAAGAGGCGTGCTCGAAACGGTTATTAAGCTGAGGTGGGCACCTGATCTGATCCACTGTCATGGCTGGCTGACATCGCTTGTCCCTTTCTATATCAAAACGGCTTATCATGATGATCCCCTTTTTGTGAATTCCAAAGTTGTCTTGTCGGTATATAATGAGGGTCTTAAAAGGCCTTTAAACCCAAAAGTCAAAAGGAATGTCCTGATTGACGGAATTTCTGAGGACCAGGTCGGGTTATTGGATGTTCCGTCATATGAAAGTATGGTCAGGCTTGGAGTTGCTCATTCAGATGCTGTAATTCAGGGAAGCGAAAAGATTTCGTCTGATTTGACGGCGTTCATCCGGTCGCAGGATAAGCTTTTCCTGGAATACCAGTCGCCGGAAAACTACATCGATGCTTACAATGATTTTTATGACAAGATTTTTTAACATCCTCCGTCTCCATCTAATTTGAAAAGTCGATTCATATAATGGGTTAATTGCTTACTTTTGCTTTTCTGGCAAAAGCTTTTCTGACCGGTAATTCCCTGAAGCAGGATTTCATGAATCAGGGATCGTTTACCGGTATTTGGCAGGCTGTCGGGGCTAATAATAAATTCAAAATTGATCGTATGTGCGGAATAGTTGGTTACATTGGTGATAAGAATGCTTATCCGATCTTGATTAAGGGACTTCAGCGACTGGAATACCGGGGATATGATTCTGCCGGTATTGCTATTTATAATTCATCGCTGAAGACATACAGAAAAAAAGGGAAAGTCAGTGAACTGGAGGCCTTTGTTGCCGACAAGGATACCCAGGGACATCTTGGCATCGGACATACCCGCTGGGCGACTCATGGAGAACCTAACGATACGAATGCTCACCCTCATGCGTCCATGAACGGTCATTTTGTTCTTGTTCATAATGGCATTATTGAAAATTATGATGAGCTGAAGAAGGATTTAATTGGAAAAGGATTTGTTTTTAACTCAGACACCGATACCGAAGTTTTAGTTAATCTGATCGAATATTTTTATAATCAGGAGGAAGTTGACAATGCCGAACTGGCTGTTCGCCTGGCTTTGTCGAAGGTGGTGGGCGCATATGGAATTGCCGTCCTTTGCAACGATGAAAAGCACCGGATCATTGCTGCCCGCATGGGTAGTCCTTTGGTGATCGGTATCGGACAAGGTGAATATTTTCTGGCCTCAGACGCCAGTCCGATCGTTGAATACACGGATAGTGTCATTTATCTGAACGACGGTAACGTTGCGATTATAGAAAAGAACAGTCTGACGCTTAAAACCATCGATAATGATCCGGCCAACTTCAGGATCACCAAAGTCGATTTAAGTATTGGCGATCTGGAGAAGGGTGATTTTGATCATTTCATGATTAAGGAAATATTCGAACAGCCTAAAACGATCAAGGATACCTACCGCGGGAGAATAAAACCTGACCAGCATGACATCGTACTGGGTGGATTATTGGATGTGTTTCCAAAAATTGTCCAGGCAAAACGGATCATTATTATTGGGTGCGGAACCTCGTGGCATGCTGCCCTTGTTGGTGAATATCTCATTGAGGAATACGCACGCGTTCCGGTTGAAGTGGAGATGGCTTCTGAATTCCGTTACCGGAAGCCCATTATCAATCCCGGAGATATCGTTATTGCCATCAGCCAGAGCGGTGAAACCGCAGACACACTGGCGGCCCTGAAGATGGCCAGGGCGCATGGTGCATTGATCCTTGGTGTTTGCAACGTCGTGGGATCGAGTATTGCCCGCGAAACAGATGCAGGGGTATATACCCATGCGGGAACCGAGATCGGGGTGGCCTCGACCAAGGCTTTTACCGCACAGGTGACTGTTTTAACGCTCTTTGCCTTTAAACTGGCCAAAGAGCGCGGTCAAATTGACCAAAATCTCTATGAGCTGCTGATCAGGGAAATGCTTGCCATTCCCGATAAAGTTCAGACGATCCTGATGGGGCATCCGCACATCCGGATGGTCGCCGAAAAATATAAGGATGCAACCGACGCCTTATACCTGGGGAGGGGATATTTGTACCCTGTCGCGCTTGAAGGTGCGCTGAAACTAAAGGAAATTTCATATATTCATGCGGAAGGGTATGCAGCCGGAGAAATGAAACATGGCCCGATTGCCCTGGTCGATGATAACCTGCCCGTAGTTGTTGTTTCTGCAAAAGACAGCTACTATGAAAAGGTAATCAGCAATATACAGGAAGTAAAAGCACGGAAAGGAAATATTATTGCGGTTGTTACAGAAGACGATAACGGCTTACGGAATATGGCCGATGACTTGTTTGTGATCCCTGAATGTCATCCGGCTGTTGCCGCGTTGCTGACTGTTGTGCCTTTGCAGCTCTTTGCATACTATATCGCGGTGTTACGCGGGTGCGATGTGGATCAGCCCAGAAATCTGGCCAAGTCAGTGACAGTGGAATGAAAACGCGACGGGAAAAATTCGTTCGCTTGTTTTAAAATTGATACGCGTGAAAAAATTAATAATCATCCTGGTTTTCTCCTATATCGCATACCTGGTTTTCACAACCTCATGCGCGAACCCGGGTATGCCCACCGGGGGTGATAAAGACAGTATTGCTCCTGTGATATTAAAAACGGTTCCGGAGTTAAATACAGTCAATTACAAGGGGAATTCTGTCAGCCTGACTTTTAATGAATTCGTCATTTCTGATGAGCTTAGTACCACTTTGCTGGTTTCCCCTCCCTTAGCGAAAAAACCCGTAGTGCGTACAAAATCGAAAACACTGACAATTGAATTGGGTGACAGCCTGAGGCAGAACGTAACGTATACGCTTGATTTCGGAGATGCCATTGCCGATAATAATGAAAAGAATGCATTGGAAGATTTTCGTTTTGCGTTCAGCACAGGTCCGGAGTTTGACAGCCTGATGGTGGGTGGTTATGTGCTGAACGCGATCAATATGGAGCCAATTGAAGAGGCAGTCATTGTGCTTTTATATGATGAAACTGACAGCTTGTCGTCCTTCAGGGAAAGGATCCCCAAATACATTGCCCGCCCGGATGAGGAGGGATTTTATTCATTTACCAATCTGGCTGCGGGGCGTTATCATCTGTTTGCCCTGGAGGATACCGATAACAGCCTCACGTACAATCAACCCGGAGAACGGATCGCTTTTTTTGACTCATTGGTTGTTCCGAGCTATCCGGAAGTCTCAGGAACAGTCAGTATAGACAGTCTGAATCCGCCGGGCGCTGCCGATTCCCTGAGCACGGCAGCGGACAGCCTGATTGCGGAGGCTAAGTCACTTTCCGGGAAATTAAAAATAGACAGTCTTTCTTCCGCCGAAATACTCATCCCTGGCGGACCGGATGCCGATTCGCTCATGCCGGGAAGGCAAACGAAAATGGCGAACATCAAACCAAATTATCTTCTTCTGTTTAAAGAAATCACATTTGAAAATTTTCTGGACAATTATACCCGTGATCAGCGAAATTTGATCAGATTGTACTTTTCCAACAGCGTGACAGACTCGTTTAGCGTGAATTTATTGACCCCGCGAACTTCCAATACCGACTGGTCATACATGGAATATAATGCCGGACGGGATTCTATTTCCCTTTGGATCAATGATACCCTTGTTAGCGGAAAGGATACGATGATGCTTCAGGTAAAATATGAAACGCTGGATAGCCTGAGTCTCCAGGCCATGGTGTCGGACACGCTGGAACTGATTTATTCAAAGCCTGTCCAAAAGGAGAGGAAAAGAAAAGATAAAGATGAAGTTCCTGTGATCAGCAATTTTACATTCAAGTTGAATGTACAGGATAACTTTGATTCGTATGCTCCGATTGTGATGGAATCGCCTGAACCGCTGGAAACCTTCGATTATTCAAAAGTGCAGGTTTTTCAAAAGGTAGATTCGCTTGAAGAGCTTGTTCCTGTTAAACTGGAACAGGACAGCGTTGTTAAGCGGATATTCCGGATTAAACATCCCTGGGAATTTGAAGCATCCTACCGGATCAGCATTGATTCAGCCGCAGCAAAAACCTTTGCCGGAGAACCTTCTGCTCCGGTTGACAAAGAATTCAAAATACAAAAGGAAGACTATTATGGCACGATTGTCTTAGACATGAAGGAGGTCCCCGGAAATTCCATTCTTCAACTGCTGAAAAATACGGAAGCAGAGGAAGTCCTGAAACAGGAATTCATTAAGAAAAATGGCCTTGTCCGGTTTACCTTTGTTAAACCTGAAAAGTATAAAATAAAACTGATCGTTGACCGGAATCAGAATGATAAGTGGGATACAGGAGATTTTGATGGATGGGAACAACCTGAAAGGGTGGTTTATTTTTCAAAGATACTGAAAATACGCTCCAATTTTGAAATACGGGAGAGTTGGGTATTGCCTGAAGATATTCAGGCTAAAAAGGAATTGATTGATGAAGATCAGAATGAAAAAGACAAGAAAGATAAAAAAGGATCAAAAGGACAGCAACGATCGAAAACTCCGCAAGGATCGCGGGGATCAGGATCTTTTAAAACGACCGTTCAATAGCGTTGGGTTTTTGCTTGCCGGATTTCTTATGCTCCAGGCTGTCAGTGGGTTGGCACAAAAAGATAATCATCCGTTTCTTCCGGGAGAAACTGCTTTGTACGGAGCTTACTTTAACTGGAATTTTATTTGGATCAATGCAGGGGATGTCTTGTTTAAATGTGATACCCTTCCATATCAACATCAAAAGGCCTGGAATTTTAAAGCCGTCGGGAAGACATTTAAGGCTTACGATATCTTGTACACGGTCAGGGATACATTTCAATCCATTGTCGCCTATGACAGCTTTGATCCCCTCTGGTTCAGGCGTGTGGTAAACCATGGAGACAGCCATTCTTTGCATCAGTATACGTTCTTCCCTGACCAGGGAAAAATTGTTTCCAGGGTTCATCGTGAAAAAGAAAAGCCATTTACAGATCAGTTGAGCTGGTCGAAGGGAGTACATGATTTACTTAGCAGCGCCTACTATTTTCGCGGGTATGAATTTGACCGGATGACCAGGGGTCAGAAACTAAATTTTAAGATGGTGGTTGATAATAAGACAGAAGAATTGTACTTTCGCTATTTGGGTACTGAAAAAGTCAAGACAAGGAACAATCGTGAATTTCTGTGTCACAAGGTTTCAGTCTGGCTGCTGGCGGGAGATTTTTTCCCTGAAGGCGAGCACATGAAAGTATGGTTTACGGCCGATCCGAACCGATTGCCCGTGATGGTTGAGACGAAAATCCGTGTAGGTTCGGTAAAGGCGATCCTCTTGAATGAGGAGAAATTGAAATATCCATTAACATCTGAAATAAAATAATTATGGCAAATATCCGGCATTTAAAAAAAGACATTGATTATCTGGTTTCACAGGTAGTGATCGATTGTTTCCTTTATAACAATTTGGAAGGTGCACAGAAGGAGGAATCCTTTAAGATTATGGGCGAAATCCTGACCCTGGGTGGTGAACTGCGTAAACGGATTAATCAACCGGGTGAAGCCACAGATCCCAAGGCCCTGAAAAATCATTACCGGGTAATCGGGCAGGACTTGCTGGCGGGATGCGACAAGGCCTATAATGAATTGGGAAAGCTGGTGAAGAAGGAAAGCTGAATATTTGACCAGCGTTAAAATATTCGTATTTTTGTGGACGTTAATTTACCACATAAAAAAGGGAATATGTCTGATACCGAAAATGGCAACAGGAATTTTTCATCAGGAAAGACGGATAAAGACAGAAGAAATAACCTCATTGTAATCTTTCTTTCTGCGATTTTAGTGATTGTTGTTATCTTGTTTTTCGTTCAGAGAAGTGAACATTCGAAAATTATATCCTCCCTGAATTCAGAAAAAGAGTCTCTTCAGACTGAGCTGAATGAGATCATGCAGAGTTATGATGCGCTGAAAACGGATAATGATACGCTGAACAGCGAGTTATTCGTTGCGCGTACGCGCGTCAAAGACCTCATTGTGGAGATCGGGCAACTTAAAAAGGCCAGTTATTCGCAAATTTCAAAGTATCAGGATGAAGTCGGATCGCTGCGGCGGATCATGCGTAATTACATCGTTCAGGTCGACTCCCTGAACCGGAGAAACCAGCAGTTGCTGGCCGAAAATGAGCAGGTAAAGCAGAATTACATGGAAGTTGAATCTCAGAATAAAACCTTGCAGGAGGAAAAGGATCAACTGTCGCAAAGAGTGGAAAGAGCTGCTCAGCTTGAGGCATTAAGCCTGACAGTGACCGGGGTGAATAAAAAAGGCAGTTCAATCAATAACCGGGAAAAAGCGGAAAAACTTGTTGTGAGCTTTACATTGAGTAAAAATGTGACCGCTAAGCGCGGGAACAAGAATATTTATGTACGGATTCTCAGACCGGACCAAATCCTGCTGACAAAGTCGAACAAGGACCTTTTCCAGTTTGAGGATTTGAGAATCCCGTATTCTGCTATGAGAGAGGTTACTTATGAAGGAAATGAACTGGCGGTAAATGTTTTTTGGGACAACCAGGGAGAGGAACCTTTTATGCCGGGCGTTTATACGATCGATGTTTTTGCTGACGGGAATAACATCGGGACGACCAGTTTTTCGTTCAGGAAGTAAAAACCGCGATTTCAAAGTTTCGTGAATCATTTTGGAATGACATTTGTTAAGGCCTTTTCGGTCCAGGTGTAAAAAGGATACGAACATTAAAATTAAACACATGAAAGCAGAAAAAAACTTTGTAGTTGGATTATTGTCGGTCGCATTGTTATTAAGTAGTTGCGCTTCCATGAACAAAACACAAAAAGGTGCCGTGATTGGAGCGGCAGGTGGTGGTGCAGTCGGCGCTGTTATCGGAAGAGCTTCCGGGAACACGGCACTCGGTGCGGTTCTGGGTGCAGCAGTTGGGGGTACCGCCGGTACAATCATCGGGCGTAAAATGGACAAACAGGCCCAGGAAATTGAAAATTCTGTTCCGGACGCCAAGGTTGAACGCGTTGGTGAAGGGATCAGTGTCGAATTTGACAGCAGTGTTCTTTTTGCATTGAATAGTTTTAGTCTGACCTCCGATGCAACAGGCAACCTGAACAAGCTGGTTACTGTTTTGAATGAATACCCGGATACGAACATTGAAATCCAGGGGCATACAGACAGTTCCGGTTCCGAGCAATATAATCAGACACTGTCTGAAAAAAGGGCGGGAGCGGTTTCCACTTACCTGCTTCAGAAAAACATTAACGGCAACCGGATTTCCACAAAAGGGTACGGTGAGATGAGTCCGAAATATGATAATGCAACAGAAGTTGGCAGGGCACAGAACCGCCGGGTGGAATTTGTCATTACCGCGAACGAGAAAATGATTAATGACGCTCAAAAAGAAGCTGGACAAAAATAATGTTTATAAGGGCTTTGGGGAAAAGGGTGTCCGGAAAGTTTGACTTTTCAGGCACCCTTTGTTGATTTATGCTTTCAGAATGTCTTGGATCAGCTTAAGCTCTTCTCCCGAAAAATCCATCCGGGTGGTCAGTCCGGCGCAATCCTCCAGTTGTTTTACTGAACTGGCTCCGATCAGTACGGAAGTGACTCGCTTGTCTTTCAGCAGCCAGGCCAGGGCCATTTGAGCCAATGTTTGTCCGCGGTTAAGGGCGATCTCATTCAGTTGAATTACTTTTCCCAGTGCCGGTTCAACCTGGTTTGGCTTTAAGAATCCCCAGGTTTTTGAGGCTCTTGAGCCTTCGGGAATGCCCCTGAGGTATTTGTCGGTGAGCAAGCCTTGCGCAAGAGGGGAGAAAGGGATACATCCTATTCCTTCTCCTTCCAGAACATCCAGCAACCCATCTTCCACCCACCGCTCAAACATGGAATAACGTGGCTGATGGATCAGACACGGTGTTTTTAGATCACGCAGGATCTGTGCAGCTTGCTTTGTCAGCGTGGCAGGGTAATTGGATATCCCTGCGTACAGAGCTTTTCCCTGACGGACTGCCTGGTCAAGCGCCATCATGGTTTCCTCGAGCGGTGTATCCGGGTCAGGACGGTGCGAATAAAAAATATCCACGTAATCCAGGCCCATTCGTTTCAGACTTTGATCGAGACTGGCAAGCAAATACTTACGGCTTCCCCACTCGCCGTATGGTCCGGGCCACATCAGGTATCCGGCCTTTGTGGAAATGATCAGTTCATCACGATGGGAGGCGAGATCTTCTTTCATGATTTTTCCGAAATTTTCTTCGGCAGACCCGGGAGGCGGGCCGTAGTTATTTGCCAGGTCAAAATGGGTAATTCCCAGGTCAAATGCACGAAGAATAATTGCTCTCCCATTTTCAAATACATCTACTCCGCCGAAGTTGTGCCATAGCCCAAGCGAAAGGACCGGCAGTTTTAAACCCGAACGGCCGCAACGGTTGTACGGCATCAAATCATAACGTTTCCGGTTTGCTGAATAATGCATATTTTTAGTTTTTAGTGTGATATTTCCGTGTATGCTTGTTTAACAAATATACGTGTTCAAACTGACAATCCGGCAACGGCCATTGGACTTAGCATTTTGGTTTATCAATTTGAGAGATCCGGAACTTATAAGCGGATTATGCGTTTCATGTAACAAACGCTCAAGCTAAAGATCATGGAAGAACCAAATAAACCGGCTCCTATTTATGTCGTTTCAGGAGGTAAGGGACTGGCGGGTAATAATATGGTGCAGTCGTTGCTGATCCAGTACCCGAACAACCGTGTTCCGGTAATCATTGTTCCGGACGTGCAGGATGAGGAGAAGCTGAGGTCGGTTATTTTGCAGGCCCGCAACGATGGAGGTCTCATTACCCATACGATGGTCAATCCCATTCTCCGTGGCCGCTTAATCGAGCTGGCCATGGAACATCATGTCAGGCAGATTGATTTTATGGGCGAGCTGGCCGATTACCTGGACCAGACGCTGGGAATCCCTTCGCTGCAGGCGCCGGGACTTTTCCGGGAGATTAATCAGCAGTATTTTAACCGGATCGACGCGATTGAGTTTACGTTGAGGCATGATGACGGACTTAATCCTCACCGGTTGGAGGAAGCGGATATTGTGCTGTGCGGGGTATCGCGGGCCGGGAAAACACCGCTTAGTGTTTACCTTGCCCTGTATGGCTGGAAAGTAGCCAATGTCCCCCTGGTTGCCGGTATGGAGCCGCCCGATGAATTGTTCCGGATTGATCCGCTGCGGGTTTTTGGGCTTCAGATCGGGCTGCAGCAATTAATTATTCACCGGATAAAACGCTTGCGGAGCACCAAAGATTTTGGGAATCAGGTCTATGTTGATGAAAAACGGATCCGGGAGGAAATCCAGTTTGCCGGTATGATCTTTTCAAGGGGGAAGTTCACTGTGATCAATGTAAATCATAAACCGGTAGAATCATCAGCAAATGAAATTATTAATCATATGACTTCCCGTTTTGATTATCGCGGGCGGCGTTTTCATTTCCCTTATATCGACGTTCCGGGTAGTGATGAGAACAACATAGATCAGGACGCAGAAGCCGGCGATTATTCCTGAAAGTCAATAATCCGGATCGAAAACAAGAAAATTGCCTGACAATATACCGGCACCAAAATGATTCCGGTTGTTTATGCGTTTCAAAATCATTTTTATGATTTTAATTTTTAAATTTGTTCGTCCTGAAAAAGGTCTGAATAAAAACTAAAAAAAAAAATAGAAGTATGAAAAAAGTAGCTATCGGGGTTGATATTGGTGGAACTAATACAGCAATTGGTATTGTGGATCAGGAAGGTCATGTCATGATAAAGAATTCGATTCAGACGCCTTCGCATGGAGATATCAACAGGTATATAGAAGAACTGACCACGGCCATCAAATCACTTGTTGAATCAGTCCGGTTATTGACCCAGGATCTCGATATTTTAGGTATTGGTATTGGTGCCCCCAACGGGAACTATTATAGCGGGACGATCGAATATGCCCCAAATCTTTCTTTTAGGGGAGTTGTGCCGCTGGTTAAGCTACTGCGGGCTAATTTTGGCGAGATGCGTGCACTGGCGTTGACCAATGACGCCAATGCTGCAGCGATTGGTGAAATGATCTATGGCGGAGCCAAAGGCATGCAAAATTTTGTCATGTTTACCCTGGGAACCGGTGTAGGAAGCGGTATTGTGGTGAACGGTGATTTGGTTTACGGTCATGATGGTTTTGCCGGAGAATGCGGCCATACGACCCTGATCCCGGGCGGACGTCTTTGCGGATGTGGTGCGAAGGGACATTTGGAGGCTTATTGTTCAGCCCCCGGCATGAAACGGACTGCTTTCGAAATTATGGTGCGTGACAACGCTTCCGATAGTATTTTGGCAGGTAAATCGTTCCGGGAACTGGATTCAAAAATGATTTTTGAAGCTGCTGAGCAAGGAGACAAAGTGGCATTGGAAGTATTCGAGCTGACCGGGAAATGGCTGGGTCAGGGATTAGCTGACACGGTACACCATTTGAGTCCTGAAGCGATCTTTCTGTTTGGCGGACCGACCGCTGCCGGTGATTATATCTTTAAACCGACCACTGAAAGTATGGAAGCGCATTTGCTGCCCATCTTCCAAAATAAGATTAAAATCCTTCCCTCACAATTAAAAGCAGGCGATGCTGCCATTGTAGGAGCAAGCGCGCTGGTGTGGAAAGAGATCGATAAAGAATAAAGAGAATAAAAAAAAGGCTGGGAGACCAGTCTTTTTTGTTTTTATGTCAGCTAATATCCTTCAAAAACATTTTGGCAATGTCGGTGATGGTGACATCAAGACTCCGGTAACTGAACCCGATCGTATGGCAGATCTTGTTTCCGTTATAATGATTAATGCGGTTAGTTCCTGATACTGTTTCCCGTGTGATGGAGGGTTTCCTTCCCGAGAAAAAACTGGCCAGTCGTGCCGCACGCCATGCAATCTGAAGGATCATATCGGAAGCAAAGGTTTTGGGACGGGGTCTTTGCAGGGCATCGGCAATTTTATTAAAGAAGGTCTGATAACTCATATTCCCCGCATTCAGGATGAAGCGTTGGTTTTTTGTTGCCGGAAAATGACTGCCATCCGTTAACCGGATCATGGCTGAAGCAACATCACGCACATCGACGAATCCTGTTTCTCCTTTCGTATAATATTTAAGTCCTTTCCAAATGGCCTGAAAAAGCTTTGGGCTGCCGATATCCCAGTTTCCGGGACCCAGAATGATCGACGGATTGACGATCACCGCTTCGAGTCCTTCTTCAATGCCCCGCCAGACTTCCATCTCTGAGAAAAATTTACTTAAGCTGTATGCTGATTTTTGCCGGGAAGGGGTCCAGTAAGTATCTTCATCAATGTCGCTCCCATCCTGGGTTTTCCCTAAAGCAGCAATGGAACTGACATGACAAAACTTTTTTACCTGATGGTACAGGGCTGCGTTGATCAGATTGGCTGTTCCTTTTACGTTGTTGTTGAGCATGCTGTCACGGTCGTTCGGGTGAAAAGAAACCATGGCTGCACAGTGATAAACTTCGGTAACTCCCGTGAGTAAATCCTCCAGATTTGAATAATCAAGAATATCTCCTTCTACCCACTCAATTTTTGCCATTAAAGTTTCAGGATCATCTGCGTAATAGGAGAATGTTTTGCCAACCATTTTCATATTGCTGGTTGGACGCTTTAATGCACGTACCCTTTGCTCTGACCGGAGCAGGTTAAACAGAACATGTGAACCTACCAGCCCGGTACCGCCGGTTACAAATATCATTTTATACCTCCTTCTTTGTTTATCCTGCCGGGAACAATGGGCCTGACGCCAAATTCCCTGGCTGTAACCTGCCGGATGGGAACCCTGCAGATGGCTACATTTCGAACTGCAGGCGGATTGAATTTAAATTCCAGATCGCTGTATTGCGACATCAGTACCTTCAAAAGCCGGTACTTTTCGTCATAATCTTCAATGAATTCGGCTGTCCCTTCCACAATAACCGATTTGGATTTTACCCGGTAACTGCATCCTACCTGAATACTCTGCCAGGCAAGTTCTTCGCCCAGTGTCCAGTTAATACAAACATTGGGATTTTTTTGCAGCGTTTCCCACATGCGTCCCGATGGTCCGGAATGCAGAACAATGCTGTCGCCGTCGAGCGCGAAATTCATAGGCAACACGTAAGGTTTTCCGTCATCACTGGCAGCCAGATAACAGGTCTTGCATGATCGGATTATAGTTTCGATCTCTTTTCTGTCTTCGATGAATAACGTTCTCATATCGGTTTTAGATGATAGCCCGGTTTCCCAGTTGTTCAGAAAGATATTTTTCTGCTTTTTTCAGATTGATGTATTGATTTTGAAATTCCATCACCTGTTCCATATCATTTGTTTTTGATGCCTGTTTGATTTGTTGTTCAAGTTCATGAAGCATATTTTTCACCTTCCGCATTTTGTACTCCTGAACGATCTTTGGTACCAGCAGATCCAGAATGTCTTCCTCCGATTCCACAAAGGCCCCTCCTTTTTTCCAGCGTTTGCTTTCAGTATACTTTTCGGCGAGTAAATCAACAGCCAGCTTACTAATCTGCTGATCGCTGTGATTGATAAAGAATTGACCCGGTTTAAAGGATTGATTCTCCAGGTTTTGGGAAAAAAGATCCAGAATTCTGTTGATCAATTCATGATCAGACCGGATGCCGTCATTTTCAAGCTCCTGGAGCACAAACTGGCCGACCGAGATATTTTCCCGTTCTCCGGGTTGTTCTCCTTCAACTTCAAAAATTTCTTTGTGAAAATATTTCATCAGGATACGGACGATTTCCCGTTCTTCAATTTCACACTTGTTGATGGCAGGTTTCGCGTGCGGAGTTTGTACGGGTGCAGGCCGGGGCCGTTCTGTGAAAGCAGCTCTGCGGGCATCGCCGGACTGCCGGAACTGAAGTTTCCTGACTTCCGAAAACAGCACATCCTCCTGCACATTCATCAGACGGCTGCATTCCTGAATGTAAACGGTACGGGTAACTGAATCGGGAACAACAGCAATTGACCGGACAATATCGTTAATCAGCCTCGCTCTTTCAACCGGGTCATTTTCAGTGTCTTTCATCAGGAGCTGGGTTTTGAACCGGATGAAGTCAGTTTCATGTTCCTGAATATACCGGTGCAGTTCACCGGAGCTCATGGAACGGGCAAACGAATCGGGATCTTCTCCATTTGGAAGCAAAAGCACTTTTACATTCAGCCCTTCTTCCAGAACCAGGTCAATTCCCCGGATAGATGCCTTGATTCCCGCGGCATCTCCGTCATATAAAATAGTGACGTTTGGTGTGAAACGCTTGATCAGCCTGATCTGATCCGGTGTCAGCGACGTACCTGACGACGCTACTGCATTCTCGATACCCGACTGATGCATGGAAAGCACATCGGTATAACCTTCAACCAGGTAGCATTTATCGCGCAGGGTAATTTCGCGTTTAGCCTGGAATATTCCGTAAAGAACACGGCTTTTGTGATAAATGTCGGATTCAGGCGAGTTCAGGTATTTGGCCGTGTTTTTATCAACCTTCAATATCCGGCCTCCAAACGCAATTACCCGCCCCGAAATACTGTGAATAGGAAACATGACTCTTCCTGCAAAACGGTCACGCACCCAGTCATCTCTTTTTATGGAAAGCCCGGTCTTTTCCAGGAATTCCATTTTATAGCCTTGTTTTTGGGCCTGCCGGGTGAAGGTATCTTTTCCATCCGGGCAGTATCCCAGTTCAAATTTTTTGATGATGTCGTCGCGAATACCTCTTTCCCTCAAATAACTGAGTCCGATCGTCCGGCCCTCATCTTCATTCCATAGAAAACCGGAGAAATATTTTTGCGCATAGGCAGAGACGATCATCATGCTTTCGCGCTCATCTTTCAGCAGCTTTTGTTCGTCGCTCTCTTCTTCCTCCTGGATTTCGATGTGGTATTTCGCGGCAAGCCATTTCAGCGCCTCCGGGTAACTGAGCGATTCGTGCTCCATGACAAAATTCACTGCATTTCCGCCCTTTCCGCATCCAAAGCACTTAAAAATACCCTTTGCCGGAGAAACGGTGAATGAAGGCGTTTTTTCGTTGTGGAAAGGACATAGTCCAAGCAAATTTACCCCACGTTTTTTCAAGGTCACATACTCAGAAACTACTTCAGTAATTTCTGCTGCATCCATAATCCTGTCTATTGTTACCTGATCGATCATTGTATACAAAAATAGCAAAAACCACCTCGTAAACGGATGGCTTTCGCAGGATGTTAATAAGTTTTAGAAGGGTCGTGAATTGAAAGGCGGCTGCTCCTGTTTAGCGATACGCTCTGTTCCCGCATCCGCCGGTCATGACCCGTAGCTTTGCAGTCGTGTGTTTTTTGCAACCTGAGTTTGTTCTACAGGATCTTGCTGTGCAGCTTTTCAATTTCCGATTCATCAATTTTCGAAAACCAATTCAGAAGCTGCGTGCCGGCCTTTTCCCTGATCTCCGGAGTAAGGTTGTTCCTGATCTGGGAAAGGGCAAAGATGAGGACGCCCAGGTCGTCGGTAAATCCCATCAGCGGGAACAGGTCGGGAATAGCATCGGCCGGAAAAATAAAATACCCCAGGGCCGCTGCGATCAATACTTTCGTTCTGACTGAAACGTGTTCGTCCTTCATTATAAAATAGAGTAACAGGGCCGAATATACAACCCGGACCCCTGCAGTCCGGGCCATTTGTTGTAATTTTTCCCGGAACGATCTTTCTGAATAATATTCTTTCATTGACGGATATTGAAAGTTAAACTACACATAATCAACCCGCAGCTCACCATAATGTTCAATAACTTCATTCATTATCCGGTTCAGTTCTTCCAGTTCTTCTGCTTGCAAGAGTTTGATCCTGTATGACCTGAAATTTGGAAGTCCCGGAAAATATTTGGCAAAATGACGGCGCATCATCAGAATGCCGGTCCGGACGTTGTCTTTCCAGTCGATAGACATCTGTAACTGTTCCCTAACATTTTCAATTACTTCTTTGACTGTAGGAGGGGGAAGAATTTCTCCGGTTTCCAGGTAATGCTTTACTTCGCGGAAGATCCAGGGGCGGCCAATGGCGCCGCGTCCGATCATCAATCCGTCAACCCCGCTTTGACGGAGGAACCCGGCCGCTTTTTCAGGCCCTGTGATGTCTCCGTTGCCAATGATCGGAATAGTTATTCCCGGATTATTTTTCACCTCTGCGATTAGGGTCCAGTCCGCTTCGCCCGTGTAGAGTTGCCGGCGGGTACGGCCGTGAATGGCCAGAGCCGCGATCCCGGCATCCTGAAGACGTTGTGCCGCTTCGACGATTACTTTTGAATTTTCATCCCATCCGAGCCGGGTCTTGGCTGTTACCGGAACAGAAACAGCCTTGACAATCTCTGCCGTCATTTTCTGCATCTTATCCAGGTCTTGTAATATTCCGGCTCCTGCCCCTTTCCCCACGATCTTTTTCATCGGGCAGCCATAGTTAATGTCGATAAAATCGGGCTGTGCTTCCTCCGCTACTTTTGCCGCCTGTACCATCGACCGGATATCGTATCCATAGATCTGGATCGCTACGGGCCGGTCAAATTCAAAAAGATGCATTTTTTGGCGGGTTTTCTGTACATCCCGGATCAGTGCCTCTGAAGATACAAATTCGGTATACATCACATCAGCTCCGTACTTTTTGCACATGTAACGGAACGACTTGTACGTTACATCTTCCATGGGCGCCAGGAAAAGAGGCGTTTTTCCCAGTTCAATTGTTCCGATCTTCACACTTCACGATTTTTTAGCAAAGATAATCGGCAATTTGGTATTTGGTCTTGTTGATCCGCATTGTTGCAATATCCTTGTTTTACATATCAAATATAACTATTTTCCGGTTTTGGCATTTCCTGGTTGACCGGCTAATGACTGTTATCCGAAATTTGTACATTTGCATTTCCAAAACTGCTAAATATGGCTTTTACTGCTTTTCGGGGAATGGGATACCTGTCTCAGCTCATTATCACAGGCTTCATTGTGATTGTTTGTTTTTTGTCGTTATTAATTATCTCCGTTCTTGCTGCAATGCTTGTAACCGGACCAGCCGGGATCATGAACATATTTGCGGGTTCCGGGCTGCAGAATGCAGAAGGAATTGCTTTGCTGAAATATTTTCAGGTGGTGCAGTCAATCGGAATATTTGTTTTTCCGCCTGTTATTGTTGGCTGGTTGTTCAGCGGCAATATCGCAAAATACCTTCAGCTCGACCGGAGAATCAACTTTCCCCTGGTATTGATCACGGTTGCTGTAATATTGGTGATTAATCCTTTTATTGCATTCGTCGGACAGATAAACAATGATATGAGTTTGCCGGGGTTTTTATCCGATCTGGAGGAGTGGATGAGGAGAATGGAAGATCAGGCTGCCGGGCTGATTGATCGTTTCATGGAAGTGGAAACGATAGGGGGATTGCTTTTCAATTTGTTTATGATCGCGGTGATTCCTGCTGTTGGTGAAGAATTCTTATTCCGTGGCGTGATCCAGAAAATTTTTACCGGGATGACCCGTAATTATCATTGGGGAATATGGATTTCAGCCTTCTTTTTCAGTGCTTTACATATGCAGTTTTACGGTTTTGTTCCACGTATGCTGCTGGGTGGTCTGTTCGGCTACATGCTGGTTTACAGTGGTTCATTGTGGCTTCCGGTTATCAGTCATTTCGTGAATAATGCGATGGGTGTTTTGATCATTTATTTTGAGAATAAGGGAAATGGCGGGTTGGAAAAGGCTTTTGCCCTTGGCGAGGAAATCAGCTATATGATTCCGATTGCCCTGATCAGTCTCATCCTGACTGTTTATCTGATGTTTTTATTAAAGCGGAAGTCGGCTGTTTTAAAAAGCCAGGTTGATTTGTAAACGTTGGGCTTCCAGCTTTTTCTGTTCGTAAGGTCTTAATACATAGACAATACCATATTCAGCAGACAGGTCTCTTTTTTGGTCATCAGACAGGAATCGAAAACGGGCTTCCACTTCGTCCCACATCTTCTGGATCAGCTTGTCTGCTTCATCCCTGATCCTGTTCATGACTTCGGATGATCTGGTTGTGATGTTCTGGAGGATCATCTGATAACGGTAAGCTTCAGCAAATGATTCATAATGCACTTTTACCAAAGCGATTGACGGACTGTAGATCGGGTTCCCGCCCTGTTTGCAGCGGATCTGTTCTCCGTTAATAATCCTTTCACCCCATTCGAGAATGTCTTTTTCAAGATTCAAAGCAGGGACTTTCTGAGAGTGAGGATCAAGACCGTAAAATGCGCGGGCTTCCGGTTTCAGCTCTTCACGGAGAATAGCCATCGTCAGGACCTGTGCAAAATGGGTGATATAAAGTCTTGTTTTTTTGACGATTTCACCGTATTCCTTTGCCTTGTTAAACTGGTTCTGTTTGGCTGCGTCCAACTGGCGGATAGCACCCAAAAGATGCGGATAAAAGGACTGAAGCTTTTCCAAAGTTTCCTGACTGAAAGCCAAATCCTTCCGGGGGGTTATTTTCCCTTTTTCAAGAGCTGCTTCAATTGCTCTCAATCTGGCCTGATCGGTATTCGGTAACCTTCGGTAGGGCATAAGAATCAGTTTTTCAATTAGTACGAAGATACGAATTCACGAACCCGTTTTGGTGTATTCGCACAAGAATTAATCAACATATAACTGTTGAAAAGCCTTGATTTCAGACTAAACGCCAGGACACAAACGCGCTAATTTCGATGATATTAACTTTTTCACGATAACTCACCCTTACTTAATGGCGCAGGCTTGTCGGATATTTCAGAAAATTTCTTCGCGTTTTCGAGCCTTTCGTTTATTTCGAGAGCTCCATCATCCTGATAATTGGTCTTTTAGCCAACTCGATGATCTCGTCAGACAAATTAATCTCAGGTTGTTCGTGCTTCATGCAGATATACAGTTTCTGTAAACTGTTCAATTTCATATACGAGCAATCGTTGCATGCACAGGTCGAATCGTTCGATGGCGCCGGAATAAATGTTTTTCCCGGACATGCTTTCTTCATCTGATGAAGAATGCCGCTTTCTGTGGCAACGATAAACTTTTTGGAAGCGCTTTTCTGTACGTAGTTCAGCAGGGAAGATGTCGACCCAATATGTCCTGCCAGCAGGAGTACCGGTCGCTCGCATTCAGGGTGAGCAATGAATTCAGCATCGGGATGTTGGTCCATCAGTTCGATGATCTTTTCGACCGAATATTTTTCATGAACCATGCATGCACCATCCCAAAGGACCATGTTACGCCCGGTGAGACTGTTTAAATAATTGCCCAGATTCCTGTCCGGAGCAAAGATCAGTTTTTCATCTTCCGGAAAGCTGTTTACAATCTTTTCGGCATTCGAAGAGGTACAAACCACATCGGTCATGGTTTTTAATTCGGCCGTACAATTGATGTATGAGATGACCTTATAGCCGGGGTAGCGGGATTTAAATTCCCGGAACTTTTCCGTTGGCGCAGAATCGGCCAGCGAGCATCCGGCTTTCAGGTCGGGAAGAATGACTTTTTTTGAAGGATTGATAATTTTGGCTGTTTCAGCCATAAAATGGACTCCAACAAAAACGATCATGTCTGCGTCAGTCCGCGCAGCTTCCTGCGCCAGTTGGAGACTGTCGCCAACAAAATCAGCGATATCCTGCAAGTCACTGTCCACATAATAATGACTTAAAATGACCGCGTTTTTTTCTTTTTTTAACCGGTTAATTTCTTCGGTCAGTTTAAGTTTCGGATCGATTTCCTCTGTAATGTGTCCGTCGTGGTCCAACATCTCCTGAATCTGTTCTCTTTCCATTTCCCATCCTTTCTTATCAAAGAAGTTGGCTGCAAAATTACGAATTACTATCAAATAAAAAAACACAAAGATGTCTGAAATGTTTCCAAAAAAAGGACCTCTGCATATTTTGCAGGGGTCCTTTTTTTCACGACTCGCGACTTATTACTTAATCGCTTGTTTTGCCAGTTTCAACGGATCATCTCCACTTTTCAGGGCTTTCATCCGGAACGAATAACTGTAGTTTTTATCGGTTAACCGATATTCGTCATGGGTCCAGGCTCCCCAGCTTGTGTCACCGCCAACACCCATTTGCTTGTAGTTGATGTTGACTGAGGTCAGGTCGCGGGGCTTCACGTCATTGATATGCCTTTGAGGCGGGACTTTTCCGTCTTTGGTCCGTTCGGAAGGTTTGTAATGCGATTCAAAATCTTCCATGATATTGTGATGGGCACTTGCTTCAAGCAGAGGCTCGCCAACAAAAAGCAGCCCGGCGCCGGCGCCGTTGGTAATGGTCACCCAGCGGACATCGGTTTTATTTCCGTTTTCCTGGGGACGGACATAGGCGTAATACTGATCGGCAACCGGACCCGAATATTTTCCGACAAACGCACTGGTCTTCCTGTCCTGGTAGGATTCCTGCGGTCCGCGACCCAGCCAGCTCATCTGGTCGAACTGGCGCGGCATCACCATGTTCATTCCCATCAACGGGATTTCAGGAAGTTCCTTGCCCGTCATTTTGAAATCGCTCGCAACCTGGATATCCCCGCTTCCGAAGATGGTATAGGTTGACTGGTAATCGGCGATTTTTTCAGCATTTTCATTCAACAGGTCAAAGTTGAAGGTAACGGTGGCTTTGTTGGCAGCGTCATTTTTCAAGCTTACCCCGGTCACTTTCCGTTGTTCTCCGGCTTTTCTCCAAACCCCTGCCCGTTTATGCAGGTTGTTGCCCAGATCATTATCGATCGGTGCACGCCAGAAATTCGGAACGGGACCCGCCGACAGCAGTTCTGTGTCTCCCGATTTGAAGCTTTTCAGCACACCTGCGGTTTTGTCAAATGCCAGTTGGAAGCTATCTCCCTGTATGATGATCTCTTTTTCGTTTTCCGTTGTTTGGAGTGCCGGGAATGTTTTTGAATCCAATTTTTCTGCTGCTTTGGAAACCGGAAGTTGCATTTGCTCCGCAGCCAGCTCATAACCGGCAGGAACAAGCCCCTTTTCAGCTTTTGTTTTAGCAGAGAAGTTCAGAAAATATTCTGTTCCGGGCTGCGGATCGATTGAATAATCGATTTTTACCTCTTTGGAAGTTAAAGGTTCGAGTTCAAAGCCTTCAAGCTTACCATTGGCAATAGCTTCTCCGTCTGCTGTTATGGTCCAGTTGATATCAAATTCAGACAGATTGGTAAAGGAATATTTATTTTTGATCGTAACCAGGCCTTTTCTCAGGTCTGCTGCCTTAAACCCGATATTCTGATATACTTTTTTTACTTCCAGCAGGGCAGGTTTAGCTCCTCTGTCAGGATCTACCAGCCCATTGATACAGAAGTTGCCATCCGAAGGAACCGTGTCGGGCCCGAAATCACCGCCATAGGCCCAGTATTCCGTCCCGTTCGAATCTTTCTGCAGGATGCCCTGATCAACCCAGTCCCAGATACAACCACCCTGAAGAACATCATAGCTTTCAATCAGGTCCCAGTAATCCTGAAGATTCCCAACGCTGTTTCCCATGGCATGTGCATATTCGCATTGGATCATTGGTTTGTTGGGATTGTTTTTTGCAAATTCTTCCATGTGTTTCATCGAAGCGTACATCGGACAGTTAATGTCAGTGTTATCGCCGCCATACGCCTGCTCGAATTGTACAGGCCGGGTGCCGTCTGTTTCTTTCAGATACTTGTACGTCGCTTCAAAATTGATCCCGTTTCCGGCTTCATTGCCTAATGACCAGGTAATGATCGATGGTTGATTTTTATCGCGCTCATACATATTTTGCGTACGGTACAGATGGGCAGGTCCCCATTCCGGTTGTTTAGCCAGTGATTCAGGGCCGTAACCCATGCCATGCGATTCGATGTTTGCCTCATCGATGAGGTAAAGTCCGTAAATGTTGCAAAGCTGATACCACAGTTCCGGTTCCGGATAATGGGAGGTACGCACCGTATTGATATTGTGCGTTTTCATCAGCTCGATATCTTTCAGCATGGTTTCCTTGTCCTGAACATGTCCGGTTACTTCGTTATGCTCATGAATATTGACACCTTTTACATCAATGGGACGACCATTGACCATCAGCATATTATTTTTGATCTCGACCTGACGAAAACCAACGTCCTGGCGGATCACTTCAACCACTTCACCATTGGCATTTTTTAAAGTCACCAGCAACTGGTATAGATTGGGCATTTCCGCGCTCCATGGTTTAATTCCCGGGAGCAGATCTTCTGCAACCGTAACAACTTCATTACTGTCTGAAAGGTCGATGGTTTTGGTATAGCTTTTAACAGCATTGCCGCCGTCCAGTATTTCCGCGTCTACAGTCATACCGGCTGCTTCCGGAGTAAAATTCACCAATTCCACAACCAGCTTAAGTGTTCCGTTGGTGTAGGTTGAGTCCAGACCGGCAATGACTTTAAAGTCCCTGATGTTTTGCTTATCGCGGGCCAGCAGGTAGGTATCACGGGTAATTCCGCTCATTCGCCAGAAGTCCTGGTCTTCCAGGTAGCTTCCGTCACACCAGCGGAAAATCTCAACGGCGAGACTGTTATTGCCGCTTTTCAGATAAGGGGTAATGTTAAATTCGGCCGGTGTTTTGCTGTCTTCACTGTATCCGACATATTGCTCGTTTACCCAAACGTTCACAAATGAACTGGCTGCTCCAAAATGAATAAAGACTTCTTTGCCTTTCCAATCGGCGGGTATCTTGAAAGTCCTTTTATAAGAACCAACAGGGTTGTAGTGTTTTTGGATGAGCGGTGGCGTTTTGGCGTGCGGATAGGGCACATTGGTATAGATGGGATAATCGAAACCCTGAAGTTCCCAGTTCGACGGGACTTCAATATTATCCCAGTCTTTGATGCGGTAATCGTCTTTGAAGAACCAGAAAGGGCGTTCATCCGGATTCTGCGAAAGATGAAACTTCCAGGTCCCGTTCAGCGACTGCACATAGGGCGAAGACCAGATTTCATCGGTCATGGCCTGTTCCTTTGAACTATAAGGAATAAACGATGCCCTTGGTTTTTCCTTGTTTATCTGACTGATTGTCGGGTCTTCCCACGGCTTGGGGTTCATCTCCTCGAAGGGCACATTTTCGTATGTGCTGGTACAGGCAAAAGAGGAGGAAAATAAAGCGAAAATCAAAAGCCAATTGTTTTTCTTCATTATGATGTATGCTAGATTGTTGCAAAGTTACTACCGGTAGGTACTGGTAGGTATGCAAAAATCACATTTTTTTTTAAAATAAACAAGTGGGACAATATCTTTTAACTAAATATAAAAGAAGCCTCTCCGGCATGAAGAGGCTTCTTTGAAATGTTATTCTGAGCGATGATTTTCAGGTCATTTTTTAACGGGCCCTTCCGTGTATGTAAATTCAGGATTTGGTCCTGATTTCGTACACTGGAATGTTACACTGTAATTTACCATGGATGACAGATATGCTGCAAAATTGATGACATATTTAACATCAATACCATCAACCTGACTAACCGCATCAGGATATTTTGTCGGCAGGTAAGCCGTGCCGATGGCTTCTTTCACGGCTTCTTCCCAGCTATTGAATTGACTGGTTTCATAATAGGTCGGACCTATCTGGAATTCTTTATAGTAAGCGTTTGATCCATAGTAGGTTTCATTGTTGCCATAGCTGGAAACGTAACTGGCATTAATGTTATTCTTCACATAATCGACTATTATTTGATAATCAGCCGATACCATGGTATATTGAATGGTCGGATCGAAGGCCCACCCTGAATTTCCCCTTACATACTGATCCGTTTTTATGCTGATCGTATTAAAATCGGTCCATTCGCCATTGGTAAACGTATACTTTTTTGCTCTGGGGAGGGTTGATCCGCTGCTAAAGTACTTATAGACAGTGATCATCGAATCTTCCTCCTGCGCATAGGGGTATTTCAACGTCAAAAACCGGGGTAAGTAGTTTTCAGGAGGAATTGAACTTGAAAAGTTGTTGTATTGACCCGGTTCTCCTGATCTTTCTCCCATTGAATCATAATCGGGAGCTGTAAGGTAATAGGCTCCTTCAGTTTTCTCCCATCCTGAATCATAGGTATAAAGAACGTCAAAGGTAATTACGTGATCTTTTTCGTATTCAAGTTTGTACTTGATAAGATAAACAATCCCTTCCTCAGTCCCTGAAATGGACAATGCAAGAATATCGGATAAATGTTCGTCGGCCTGCTCCTGGGATGAAAAATATCCTGCCAAACCGATTTCAGGTGAAGCACTGTAGTAATCCTGGCTGGTCAAACTGTAGACGGGCGCTCCGGTATACAGCGGATAGGAGGGATAAGTGGTGAAATAGTTGTAGGTCACCTTAATCGCTGAGCCTTCATCAAGTGTCGGATATTTTCCATCGAGGTAGTCGGGAAGATAATTTGCAGCGGGCTCATCTTTGCTAAATGCCAGGTTGTCGGCTATTTTTCCCCCAAATGAATCATAATCGTCGGCGGACAGGGTATCTGTTAGATCTGTCAGGACCTGTTTGTATGTATTTTCATCGTAATTCTCATCGAATTGCTCGTTGTATGACTCGCATCCGAAAAAAAGCGAGGCGACTGTTAGAAAATAGAGTGTCTTTTTCATACGTTATTTTTTCAATTTATTCAACTACAATTTGCGTATTGTGCGTCGTCATGTTGAGACGTTTACCAACGGTATGGAACTCGCCAAAATAATCATTCACTTGGGTGAAAGCTAAGGCTTTAATGACTCGTTTCATACTATAATAATTTGTTTTTTAATGGTAGTATGGAACTCCATGTTGCTGGAAAATTTTTATACGGCCTTCGGGCGAGGTGAGGCAACATGTTCGTTTCATGATTTCTTTTGTTGTGGATTAAAAATAAACTTTCAATGAAACCGAGCCCGTTCTTCCAAAGCCGTAGAAAACGGTGGCATCTTCCCATGTATTTGAAGAACCGGCATCTGCATCGGAAATGTAAGTTTTATTTAGCAGGTTTTCCACATTTCCCCTAAGTGAAGCATTAAAACCGTTAATTTTGAAGTTATAAACGGCATGTGCTTTTATAATACCGGCTCCCGGAATTTTCCAAGTATCTTGCCCTTCGAGATCCTGGACGCTTCCAGGATCAGCATATAGTCTGGCATCATGGAAATAATCCAGACCGAATTTCAATCCTGCAATTAATGAGTAGTCGAATCCAATACGGGCATTTGTCTGAGCCGCGTCTCCTACATGGACACCACCGATATTCAAAAAGACCTGTTCAGCATCCTCAAGATTATCAACTACTTCTCCGTCACCATTTACCAATTGCCCGTCACTGTTAAATACATAGGCTGTAACGTCTTTATCCCATTTCCAATCTCCAACAGAAAGCATTCCTGATAAAGTCAGCTTTTTGTTGATTTTTGCCTGTGCTTCCAGCTCCACACCGCGGTGAATGGCATTAACCCCTGTTGCATTATACGTACCCCGGTCAGGATCCTGTGAATTCAAGGCTCCAACCAGTGATTTATCTTTCCAGACCGTATTGTAGAGGTTTAGATCGACACTCAGTATCCTGGATTTGTATCCATATCCTAATTCTGCGGAAAATACCTTTTCATTTTTTGCATCAGCGTTAATTTCATTGCTTACGTCATCGGCGAGAAATACATTGGAATAGAAAGGAGCTCTTGAGAAATAACCAACGTTTGCAAATGCATTGTGACGGTCATTCATATTGTAGTTTGCACCCCCTTTAGCCCCCCAGCCCTGGAAGCTGATATTATCTGATTGACGATCACCCTTCGCATAATACATCCGGTCGTATCTCCAGTACGTGGTATTGGATAAGTTTCCGGAAAGGGATACCGTCAGTTTATTAAGGCTGTATTCTGCCTGAGCGAAAGCTCCTTCCCAGAGGACATGCCCATCATAATCGCGTCCTACAATATCGCCCGCTTTTAGTTTTTCATAAATATAGTCGTCGTTGCCTTCCTGGTAGGAAACGTCTTCCCTGGTCGGATCGATAAAGAATTTTCCGCCCAGAAGATCTTTAATTGTCCGGTTATGCTCCCCAATATAGTAACGAAGATCAATGCCTCCGTAAAAATCAAGGTTAGGATTGAATTGGGTGGTGAAAGTGGAAATTGCCCCGAACCATTGGTGATTGTTGTTTGAACTTCCGATAACAGCCTGAGAACCTTGCAGGTTTTCGGCATTGTCATTTTGTATGGCTGCATAATCTTTATAACCATTGATGGTTCTGTCTCCCACTGAAGTTCCGTATAGCCTCGACCTTTCATTTCCCAATTGGGTGTATCCGCCGCCTTGTCCAAAAGAATAGTAAAGCGAGGTCGATAAACTCGATATATCGTTAATTGTCCAGAAATGATTTAATTGGAATTGCGGCTTATGGTAAAAATTTTTATTGGTAACGACTCGTTGACCATCAATTCCAAATCCATAAGTCGCATTAAAGCGATATTCCTCTTTAAATTGTTGCCAGTCTTTTATCTTAAATTTATCGAATGAACTCCGTTGGTTATGCCATTGCGGGGCGCCAAACCCCGTTAGTGAAATTGTATGATGATCATTGATCCTTTTAGATAAATTGAAGAAATAACTATATCCCTCGAATTCTGTTCCAAGAATATAACCGTCTCCCCATGTCTTTGCTCCGAATATGGAGAAAGCCCAGTTACTCTCAGTTAGCCCGGAAGAAACAGCAAACGACATTTTTCGATAACCATCATTTCCGTATGCAGTTGAAAAAGAGCCCCCTTTCTCAGCGTCGGTGGTTTTCGTTACGATGTTTACAGATCCACCTACAGAAGGTACGGCAACTTTTGACGCCCCAAGTCCCCGTTGGATCTGCATGGAGCGGAGAACGTCCGACATACCCATCCAATTGGACCAGTAGATGCCCCCCCATTCCATGTCATTTACCGGAACTCCGTTAATCATCACAGCGACATTTTCCGATGAAAAACCCCGCAAATTAAAACGGCTGTCTCCATAACCCCCACCTTCTTTCGTGGCATATATACTTGGTGTGCGTTCAAGTATCTCGGGCAATTCCTGCGTTCCAATCCTTTCCTCGACCAACGATGCATCGATCGTTGACAGGGCAACAGGTGTTTTGCGCTGGATCGCCATGGATGCAAATACGCTGACTTCACCAATTCCAATGGCATCAGGAGAGAGGGCGATCGTGCCGATGTCGGTCGTCTGCCCATCTTTTACAAGAACATTAACCGGCTTGTCCAAATAGCCAATAAAGCTAATCACCAGCTTTTGAGAACCTTCCGGGAGCGCTAATTCAAAAGAACCATCGAAAGCAGAGGTTGTACCCGTTGCAGTGCCTTCCTTTACAATGGAAGTCCCTACTAATGATTCACTGGTTTCCGAGTCAGTTATTTTCCCTTTAATCCTACCCTGGGAGTACCCGAGCAGGGAAAAGGAGCAAAAAAGAATCAGTAAGATCAATTTGGATAATTGTGTTTTCATACATTAATAATTTGTTTTTTAGTTGCCGTATGGAACTCCATGTTGCTTAAAATTAGTATTCTGACCTTGGGCGTTGTGAAACAGCATGTTCGTTTCATAGTGATAGATGTAAGTTTTGAGAAATGAAAAATCCATTCACTCCGTTTCAATTCGCATGATTGCCGAATAATCGTTTCAATTGGTATTTCTACGAATCATGCTCATTTCATTGTTGATTGAGTTTGTTTCTGATTTTGTAATTACACAAAAAACTGGAACTAAGAGGATTATATAGGACCTTCTATCCTCATGATTTCAGCTTAAATAAAAGAAAATAATTTGTCAGCATCGATTAAACATACATTAATATTGAGTTAACAGATAATAAATTTGAAGCAGGGAACCGTCCGGTTATTTTTCTGGTTAAAATCATAAAGTAATGGTTTTTTGGAGGTTTTTTCAAAAACTCCATGAACTTTTTTATCCGGCAGGTCTGTCAATTGATCGGTTCTGGCCCTGTCCGGGTGTAAGATGGCTGGCTCTGTCTTTTTTATTTAAATTTTAATAGATTGATTATTAACACTATGTGAATTTTTATTAAAATATTTTAAAAATTTTAGTACTATGTGTTGCATGGTACCATATAATCTTTATATATTTGCAATACATTCTTCCATGTTAAGAATGGAAGCAGACAAAAAAAAGTTCTATATAAGATGCAACGAAATTAAAGATTGAGCGTCTTATTGCATACAAACAGAAAACAAACAACAGGTCCTCGAAGCCATGAGGAAAGAGAAGAAAACAATTAAACAGAAACAAAAAGCAGTTCTCGAAGTCATTTAAACAATTAAACAGAAAGGGATTCTACTATGAAAACAATTAATTTTAAAAAGGGAAACAGAAGCATTCGGTTTGGAAAGATTTTATTAAGAAGCGGAGCCGTGATTGTCAGTGTTGTTTTATTGAGTTTTACAGTAAGTGCCCAGGGGTTATGGAAACAGCTCCTGACTTACAACAGTTTCGGAAAAACCGCCATTCTGATGGTTAATGCATCAGAGACCGGAACAAAAGCAGAAACCGTTGAAACAGATCGTAAAGCTCCGGCTCCTTCCGAAACAGCCACCTTTCGTATTGAACCGGTTGTGGACAAGACTTTGGAAATAGAAGGCTGGATGACGGATGACCTTTATTTCGGCGCCTACAACCATTTACTGGAAGTTGAGCAGGATAAACCGCTTGAAATTGAGCCATGGATGACAAATGATAATTATTTTAGCAGTCGTTTCACCAGAGAGAAAGACGAGGAATTGGAGATAGAAAGCTGGATGATCGACAATCGTTACTGGAGATATTGATCAGACCCGTGTAGCGAGTGCTGAAAAAAGACTTAAGAGGGAAAGATATGAAGATTGAAAATACAAAAGCACAAATGCGGAAAGGGGTTCTTGAATATTGCATTCTGCTGGTTCTTGATGGGAAACCTCTTTACGCGAGCGATATCATTGACGAGTTAAGATACTCCAAGATGATCATCGTGGAAGGAACACTTTACCCTTTGCTGACACGTCTGAAAAACGATGGACTATTGGCCTATCGCTGGGAAGAGTCAACACAGGGGCCTCCACGGAAATACTATGAGCTGACCGATGAGGGAAAGGAATTCCTTCATGACCTTGGTAATTCATGGAATGAACTTGTTGAAGCAGTTGCTGCAATTAAATCCAGAAAAATTTAAAAAACAGATTGACTCATTTAAGGTATGAAACGAACATGTTGCATCACAATGCTCAGGGATATGATAACAATTTTCAGCAACATGGAGTTCCATACGGCCAACGAAAAACAAATTAGTATAGTATGAAAAAGACATTCACTATTAATATAAGCGGCAGTGTCTTCCATATTGAGGAAGATGCGTACGAGAAGCTTCGTGACTATCTTCAAATGCTGACCGGACATTTTGGTTCGGATGCGGATGGAAGGGAGATCCTTCAGGATATTGAAGCTCGTATTGCAGAGCTCTTCGCCAAGAAAATGGAAACGGAAGGTAAAGATGTCATTCTTGAAATCTGGGTTGAAGAAGTAATGGCCCGGATGGGTAAACCGGAAGACTTTATTGAACAGGAAGACGAGACTGAAGAACCGCCGGCAGCAGCTCAACCTGCAGCTCAATCTGCAGAAAAACGGACGAAACGACGGATGTACCGTGATCCGGATCACCGGGTATTTGGAGGTGTATGTTCCGGATTGGGAGCCTATTTCAATATTGATCCCGTTGTGTTGAGAATAATCTTCTTTATCCTTTTTTGGATATACGGGATTTTCCTCCTGTTTTATATCGTACTCTGGATTGCTGTTCCAAAAGCCAAAACAACTGCTGAAAAGTTGGAAATGCGCGGACAGGAACCTACTGTATCCAATATTGAAAAGTCAATAAAGGAAGAAGTTAAAGAAGTAAAGGAAAGCTATAAAAAGTTCCGGAATTCGGCTACCTACGAGAAAGGCCGTGAACAAGTGGGTCGTTTCGGTGATGTGACTTACAATGTACTCAAGGTAATCCTGCGGATAGCCGTGATTGCAGCGGGAATATTCCTCATCATCCTGGCCTTTCTGGGCCTGATCGGATTTATTACTTCGATGGTCATCGGACAGTCTGTTTTTCATTCTGCTCCCTGGTTAAGTGGTATGGGTCCTGAGTTTAATATGCCGGAAATCGTGAATTTCTTTATTGCTCCGGGTTCAATGACCATTCTGATGGTCGCTATTGCATTGTTGGTCGGTATTCCATTGCTGGGAATTTTATATGCAGGGACCAAGATGGTATTCCGTTTTAAATCGAACAGTAAACTCATTTTTCTTAGTTCTCTGGCTGTCTGGATGGTTGCTCTTGTCACGGTCATTGTCGTTTCCGTTGGACAGTTCAAAGACTACAGTAAAGAAACCACTATTTCCCAGAATCAGGTTGTTAATTGTCAGAAATGCAAAACCCTGTACCTGGAGCTTGGAGATGATCCCTATACCTACAAATCATCCCGGTATCAGGTCGATCTTGACCGGATGAGGGTGGTCTCGGACGGTGACAGGCCGTTGCTGATTGGAGAACCGCGCCTGGATGTAGAGGAAAGCAGCAATGATGAGTTTGTTATTCTGATCCGCAAGAAATCGAGGGGCAGTAACCTGGATACTGCGAAGAAGAATGTAGAAGATATCGAATATACCTTCACTCAAAATGATTCGATTGTTAAGTTCAATCCGTATTATACCATCAAAGACAACAAACGTTGGCTGGACCAGGAGGTCGACATCACGGTGAAGGTACCCCGGGGAAAATCAGTCTACCTGGGCAATAAAATGGAGAAAATCATCTATGATATTGAAAATGTGTCGAACACCTGGGATGGCGATATGGTTGGGAAATACTGGGAAATGACTGATCTGGGACTCCAGGAGAAGAAACCTGCTGAAGAGAAATAGCCCGAAAGGGAATATTTGGCATCGATTTAAACAGAAAAATACCACAAAATGAAGACTATTGCATCTGTCGTACTCCTGTGTTTGGTGTTCAGTTTATCAGGAGTTTACGCCCAAAGCCGGGCTGACCAGATCTTCGATACATTTAGAAACAAGCCGGGTATTACTTATTTTGCTTTCTCCAAAGACATGAAAGATGCCTTTAATATTGATCTGGAAGATGAGGGAGAAGAGATTAAAGGCGATTTGAACGAGATCAGGCTGCTTACATACAATCCCGCCAAAGGTAAACTAAGCAGCGATGGCTTTATGAAGAAAGCAATTGATATGCTGCCTGAATCCTACAAACATTTGAAGACCGATGACGGTGACGCCGAGATTTGGATGCTGGGGAATAAGAAGAAAGCTTCGGAATTTCACGTCTTTATAGCAAATAAAGAACATGACGGGCTATGCTTCCTGATCTCTTTCTACGGTGACTTTTTTATGGACGATGCAGAGGGCATTAAAAATATGGGAACAAGCTTGTCGGTCGATTTATAAGAACGGGTGCAAAGGTGTCAGGGTGAAAGGTTCTACGGTAGAAAACCTCACAACCCTATAACCTTGAAACCCTTTAACCTTTTAACCATTTCTTTATGAAGCGTTTAAAAAAATCAAGAGACCGGATTATTTCCGGAGTTTGCGGAGGAATTTCGGAATATATTAATCCGGAGATGGATCCGCTGATCATCAGACTGGCATTTTTGGCATTGACCTTCTTCAACCCGTTGATGCTGATTTTTTACGTGATCCTGCTGTTTGCCATGCCGGGACCAGACAGACTTTAAAATACCATGGTGAAAACCGTTTCCTTATTGGGGACGGAGCGAACTTTGAGGCTTCCGCCGTGAAGGCGCATGATCTGCCGGCTCAGGCTCAACCCGATACCATTACCGTTTGGCCGGGTGGTAAA
>Ga0074195_1000379_pt1 | contig 93521 bp, 60 predicted proteins | sample EPASupsiteHSE623_FD_64525 | JGI IMG/M metagenome (GOLD analysis project Ga0074195, IMG submission 64525) | Bioremediated contaminated groundwater from EPA Superfund site, New Mexico - Sample HSE6-23 | ecosystem: Environmental > Aquatic > Deep subsurface > Groundwater > Contaminated ...
AAATCCGACGTTTGCCATGTATTTTTGGGTATTATAAGAGCCATACATCAGCCGGGCATTCCCCTTGAAGCCATCTTCTTTTTGTTCTTTCGTAATAATATTGATTACACCTCCCATGGCATTGGTCCCATTGATTTTCATGAAGCCAAATTTTAGGTGTTATTATTTTATAAATTCGTGTTACTATCAGACTGGAAAATTAGATCCTTTGTTTGATTAGGATCACTTCTAAAAGTATAGTGTTACTATTTATATTATTCATAACACGAATATAGCAAATATGAATCATTGTTTCAAAGAAAAGAAGCATTTATGTCTGTAATTTCACTTTTTTTGAATTGTGAGAAGATATGCCATTTAATTAATGTACCTTTGCGGATTAACTCCGATCTGACGGCTGAAATGAAGACAGGGACGGTATTGCAATTTAATATAATCATAAACAGATAAAATGGAAGAAGAATTTGATTTAAACAACTGGGCTCGCATACGTGTAAGCCTTAAGAAGAAATACCCCCAGTTGACGGATGCAGATCTGATTTGGAGGCATGAAACAAAAGATGATTTTTTAAAAACGATCGCAAGCCGGCTCGGAAAACCAAAATATGAATTTATCGCCGAAATGGATAAGCTATAATCTCCTGTTTAATTGATTTCGATCGATTTTTACATTCCATTATAAAGCGATTCGTACGACCGATGACTGGTTGCGCGAATCGCTTTTCATTTGAAAACTTTTATTTTACCGGTTCCTTCGCTGTATTTTCAAACCGATATGAATCGCAGGAACTTTGTCTGTTAATTCTGATACGCCCCAATTTTATTCCGGTAATCAATCACGATACCATCGATCAGCACCTGACCCCCTTCATACGAAATTTTACCGTCGGAGGGCGTCACAACAATGACCAGGGGTTGTTTGGCTTTAACCGGAAAGCTGATCTTTCCGAAAACCCCTTTCTGGATGAAAGTATGGGAAAGCACATCGTACAGATCTGCCTTTTCATCGCCAACTTCCAGCTCAACCGATCTGGATTCTTCAAAAGGATTATAATATAAAAAGGATGGAAAGGCATCATCGCGGTAAAAGTCGCAGGCCAGCAAATCGAGCTGAAGGATACCTTTCACATTCGTCGTATCAATAATGCTCCCGAAGATCCCGGCATGTGCGCTCCCGTAAACGCTGAACTGGCTGACGGGCGGGTTTTCGCCTTTGACCCAGTTCGGGCCGTCACCCTGTGCAACAGGCGCCTGCAAATGCTGGTATTCTTCATATCCCGACTTTTTCGTTAATCCTTCATAACCGATCACGCCTTTTGTGACATCTTTCAGTTCCGGGATCGTCTGGTGTTCATCCGGAATTTCGTAAGGGTAGAACAAACGGGCAGCATTCGCGGCGTTCAACATCCATTTCCCAACCACCTGCGCCCAGCTTCCGTCGTAACGTACCAACGGAACAAGCGCCCATGCCGCATCAAAGGTGTTCATCAAAAATACATAGCCTCCGTGATCGGTCGTGCTTCCAACAAGACCCGACACATCAAAACCGTTCCAGTTATCAGCGAGGACGCCCCAGCCTTCCCTGCATTCGGCGTCACCATTGAAGGTCCACTCCATGATCCTGCGAAAATCATAATTTGTACCTTCTTCTGCATTGAGACGGGCAGCCACATATGCTCCAAAGGGCATCAGGATCTCGTAAAACGTGTTATGCGGCTGATTGAGTAAAGCTTCAACGGCCGATTTAGCTCCGGCCAGATACCGGGGATCGCCAAACCGTTTGTAGGCAGCATAGAGCACATATGCATGTCCGGCTGCAGCGTCGGGCTGGTGACAAATCCAGTTTTCCTGAGGCGACAATTCCGCATAATTAAAAAAGGTATGGTCGTAGTTCCCGTTCAGCACCGAATCGGCCTGAAAGAATTTTTCGGCAACAGCCCGGAGTATCGGTTCACTGTTTCCCTCATCGGGATAGAAATTGCAAACGGCATAATACAGCATATTTGGGTAAACATCGTACCACCAGTCCCTGCCGTAACCCCCACCCAATAAGGCAACTTCAGGACAGGTATTATTCATGATGATGTTCCACCTGGTATCGGCATTAAAATAATTCCGGAGCATGTTCACATAATTGATGCCCTGCTGGTCCGATTTGTCGATACCGACCAATGAGGCTCCCAGTACCGCGCCTATGGTCGACAAAGATTCATGAAACATCCCCCCGTTTTTATCGGGCCCCTGCCTGACATCGCCGATAGCCGTGTATAACCCAAACGTTTCCTGGTCAAAATTCTTTCGTGAGTTATCCGTCCAGATCAGGGGCCAGTAATCGCCGGTCTGATTCCGGTCAAAAACAAGCTGATCAAACTGCCGGGCTTTTTCTTCCCAATCCAGCATCCTGTAAGGCTGAGGGAAATCGGGCATTTTTTCGATCCGGGCAAGGCTCATCTGTTCCAGCGCGGGCACCTGTTGCACTTTGCCCGTTTGAGAACAGGAACTGATCAGAAACAGGGTGATGGCAATTAACAAACAAGATCTCATGACTGTATTTTTTTCGAGGTTGATAAAATATTCTTAGCTACAAAAATGGAAATTAACTGAAGGATGGCTATAATCAAAAGCGCGTATTTTAGGGCAAAGTCTTCCGTGATCAGGTATGTCATGCTGATGAACAACCCGCATCCAAATAGCCGCCCAATATAGAGTCCAAATTCATGATTTAAAAAATACGAAAATTCATTGCGCTTTTCAATAGCTGCAACCAGATCGATCACCTTCAGTTGGATCGGGAAATAAGCCACATCCAACAGGGGTCGGGCGATGATCAGGCAAAGCATAAAAAGGATCACACCCAGTGACGAATATAAACCTGCGTTGATAAAAGCGCCCAGGGCAAAAAGCAGCAGTCCGGCCGAGAAAATGTAAATCCGGTGACGGGGTTTTGAGATCCGGCCGATCACATAGAGTATGATCGCCGATACGATGGCTCCAATGGCCTGAACCGTACCTAAAATATCCTCTTCGCCAACAAGTTTCATGATCAGCATGGCCGGAGCCGTAACGATATAGCCTTGCGCCAGTCCTTTAAGAACGGAAAGCCGGATCATTTTATTCCAAAGGCTGTGAAATTTGAAGAAAATGAATTTTTCTCTTTTGGGATTCACAAAATGACCTTTATTCACATAAATCGCCGAAAGAATCGTTAAGAAGAAAACGGCGGCTGTCACAATCTGGTATGCCATATTAATATTCCCGGAGAACCAGTTTAATTTCTGGGTTGTCCCGATAAAAACACCGACGACATAAGGAACGATCACAGCCGTGATGGTGTAAAAAAAAGTCTCAAGCCCGTAGTAATAATTACGGTTCTGATCATTGGTGGTCTCCAGGGCCAGAAAATCCCGGTTAGCCCAAAAGAACCCATAGGAAACGCCCATGATCAGACCCGCAATCCCGATCCCGGTGATATCCAGTTTATCGAGCATCATCATGGCGGTCATGGAAACACCGCTCAACAGCATGCCGAACGAGTACAACCAGGCGATCTTTATTCTCCGGAGAAGATATCCATTGATCGCGAAGGTGATGGGAATACCCGAATACAGGGCCAGTTGAAAGATGACCACCAGTTTTGCATCCTGTGAATTGCGCATAATGTATGCGCCAATGAATAATTCGATAATGGGCAGAACGAGTGAATAGATCAGGTTCGTGATCAGCAACACCCGCATGTTGTGCGGGTAGGAGAGGAAAACCCGGTATTCATTTACAAATTTATTGATCATCTCGTGAATTTACCAGGTTCGTATTTCAAACTTTGGAGAATGTTTTGGGTTGATAGTTTAGCCATGCAGATCACTTCGTCTGAAGCCCCGTAATACAGCGTGAGTTCGTCTCCATCGACCAAATGTCCGTTGGTAAAAATGACGTTCCCGAAAAAACCGGTTTTTTCATAGTCCATCAGGGGTTCCATGATCGGTTCTTCCGATCGCGCAATGACCTGAAAGGGATTGTCCGCATCCAGCAAAAGTGCACCCAGGCAATACCGGTTGTTTTCGTCGGCACCATGATAAATCTCAAGCCAACCTTTTTCGGTCCTGATGGGCGAAGCTCCGGCCCCGATCCGCACACTGTCCCACTTACCTTCCCGGGTTTGCGCAATGCACCGGTGCCCTCCCCAGTGAAGCCCGTCGGGCGATTTTGCCGCCCAGATGTAATTTCCCCCCAGCTCCGGACTGCTGGGGCGATGCAGCGCGAAGAAATTGCCGTTTATTTTTTCTTCAAAGAACGCACAATCCTTATTGTGCGGACTGAAAATGAGTCCGTGATGCTGAAAATCCTTCCAGTTCATCGTGGTTCGCAGCCCCACAGCAACACCGGTTGCAGAAACGGCCGTGTAAGTCAGATAAAACGTGTCTTCAATGCGTGCCACACGGCAATCTTCAATGCCATAGGCTTCCTGTTCTCCTTCACCAAAAAGAACGGGATACCCTTCAGGCTCGTAAAAGTCAGTGCCATTATCGCTGCATACCAGTCGCAAATGAGAAAGGGTGGTCAGATAATCCTGTCCTTTATAGCGGATCACCCGGGGATCGGAGAGCTCAAGATCAGGATTATCATTGTAAAACTGAAGAATCCTGACTCTCCCCAGCTTGTCCAAAATGGGGATACTGGTCATTCCTTCCTGCTGAACGGGGCGCTCGGCCACACGGATCAGCAAAAACACTTTCTTATCAAACCTGAATACCCCCGGATTGAGTAAACATTCAATATGCATGACCTCCGAGCTTGGCCTGACTTGAGACGGCCGAAGAACCGGATTTTGTCCGGAGCGTGCCGCCAGATCCTTTTTTATGTCCATATTTTCTACGTTGACAGGAGACGCCCGAATACCTCACCCGGGCATCTCGTTTTCTAGTAACCTGTATTCTGTGTGATTGTACCCCCCGACTTGTCGATCTCTCCCTGAGGTATCGGATAGAGAACATGTTTATCCTGGAATCCGCGCGAAGCCAGCACCTGTTTGGCTGTTCCCCACCTTTTCAGATCATTGAACCGGTGCGACTCAAAGCCAAGTTCCACACGTCGTTCGTGAATCAGCCAGGCTTTGATCTCGTCGGCATTGACAGATGCCGTGTTCCTGGCGGGTAAGGTCCCCGCGGGAGGCATCGTCGCGTCTATGGCAACGGAATTGCGGGCTCTTTCCCGGATCCTGTTTATGATCGTTATCGCCTGTACCGTGTTGCCTGTTTCCAGGTACGCCTCAGCCTTCCAAAGAAGAACATCGGCAAAACGAATATAGACTTTATTACTCGGCGAATCATCGTTCCCTTTACCGGAACCATCGGTTGTTCCAAGTATTTTATTGACATTCTGATTTGCGGCATCAACCGTATATAGAAGCCGGGGGTCGTTTGCTTCAAACTCCTGCAAAAAATTGGCCTCAGGCGCAACAAACCCCCAGCCCAGCAGCGCGCATAGTCCGTTCCCTTTCCGGGGCGTTTGGGCTTCCTGATGGTCGTAAGCAAAAATGACCTCGTTTTCCGCAAATTCCTTTGTGACATCGAAACTGTCAAAATAACGGGCGTTCAGGTCGTAGAATCCCAGTCCTTCCAGTTCCGTAACCAGATTGATCACCTCCTGCCACTGTTCTTGGAATAAAGCTACCTTTGCCTGAAGGGAAATAACCGCTCCTTTTGAGGCTCTCCACTTCTCGGTGTTACTGGAAAACCTGCTGTTTGGAAGCAGTTCTTTCGCATCCTGCAGATCATCGCTTATCTGCTGCCATACAGTAGCCTTGTCAACCCTTACGGCAACTTCGTAAGCTTCTTCGAACGAGGCAAGCGGCGTTAACAGCAACGGAACATCACCGTAAATGGTTACCAGATCGAAATAATAAAATGCCCTTAAAAAATAAGATTCACCCAATAAGCGATCTTTCATCGCAGGATCCATACTGAGCTTATTCATCATCTCCTCGTCGGTTAAATAGCTGATCGCTGTATTGGCCCTGGCAATCCCTTCATAATCGTAACTCCAGGTTCCGTTAAATCCACCGTTTGAAGCGACAAAACTGAAATTATTGAACTGGTCCATCCAGGCCTGGTCGCCATCAGGATTCCATTTCTTCTGCATGTCATCCGAGGCGATATCCTGAAGAATGAAATCGTTCCGGGTAACAGTGCCATCATCCCAACCCCACTCTCCGATGATATTCAGGGTGGTTGAAAGCAACTGGTAAGAAGAGCTTACAGAATAGGTCACACTCGTCACCGTCGGCTCCAGGTTCACCTGTTCAGGGGTCAGCAGTCCGATCGGATCCTTGGTCAGATAATCCTCGCAACTGGTCAGTGATACAACCAGGGTTAAGGCAATTGCTATTTTAAATAATGACTTCATTTTTGCTCGTTTTAGGGTTGATTAAAAATTAATGTTTACGCCCGCCAGGAATGATCTTGCCTGGGGATAGGTTCCCATATCCATCAGATCGGTTGTTTCGGGATCAAGTCCGCTGTAATCGGTGATTGTAAAAACGTTCTGAGCAGAGACATAAAACCTGACCCGATTAATCCCGAATTTCGAAAAGCGGCCGAAGGTATATCCGACTTCCACATTTTTGAGCCGGAAGTAAGATGCATCTTCCACAAAGATGCCGGAGATTTTGCTGCTGCCGTTATCCGTAAAACTCACCCGGGGTCGCTCATTGGTCGATCCTTCACCGTCCCAACTGCCAAGTATGCCCGTCGTGTAATTAAACGGACGGGTATCGTAATCTACAATCTTTTTGGAATCGTTATACCGGTCAACCTCGCCGACACCCTGAAAAAGAAAGGCAAAGTCAAACCCCTTATACTCGCCTGAAAGGTTAATTCCGTAAATCAGTCCCGGATTTGGATCACCAATAAAATCCCGGTCGTTATCATCTATCTTACCGTCCTTGCTTAAATCCGCAAAACGGATATCTCCCGGAACAACGGTCGGATTTGTTGTACTATGCAACTGGGTAGTAATCTCGTTTTGATTTTGATAGATCCCTTCAAAAACATACCCGTAATAAGCATTTAAAGGATGCCCCACTTCGGTTCGGGTGACTTGGCCGATGATACTCGGGAGGTTGGGGTGCAGTTTCTCCACGTTATTTTTGACAAAGGCCATGTTGCCATTGATATTATACTTGAATTCATGTTCACTGTTTTTGAACGTGATCCCGAATTCAAGACCTTTATTGCTGACTTCACCGGCATTCACAATGGTCGGCTGAACATCGCCGACAAACTTCGGCAGGGAGATCGGCAATAAAATGTCACTCGTATTTTTTTGGAAATAGTCGACAGAAAGGTAGATCTTGTTGTTGAACATCCCGGCATCAAGTCCGTAGTTGAATTGCATGGTCGTTTCCCATTTCAGATCAGGATTTCCGTACCGTGAGGTCAGATACCGGTCGCCGTCTTTTCTGATCAGCGTGAGGTAGGCATAGTTATCAATTTCCTGGTTGCCCAACTGGCCAACGCTTACCCGCAGCTTTAAATCGGAAAGCCAATCCTGTTGTTCCAGAAAGTTTTCTTCTGAAATTTTCCATCCGGCCGACACAGACGGGAAATAACCCCACCGGTTATTTTCCGCAAACCGGGATGAAGCATCGGCCCTGAAGTTAGCCGTAAGCATGTATTTTGAATCGTAGACATAGGTCGTTGTCGCAAAAAAGGACAGCAGCGCCCATTCTGATCCTGAACCGCCATTCCACAGGTCCTGCTCCGTGCTTCCGAAATCGATATAGGCAAATTTTTCCGTATCGTATTCGTACCTTCTCCGGGACGCGCTGAGCGACGACTGATAGTTATTGATAAACTCACTTCCGATCAGGGCATTCAGTGAATGCTTCTCAAACGTTTTTACATAGTTCAGGGTATTGTTCCAGGTCACCGTCAAGGCCTCGCTCCTCTCTTCATCCAGTCCGTTTGGCCGGTTCTGACGGCCGGTCCCCTGATCAGCCTCATTTCCGCCGCCATCGTCGTCGCCAAAATTCCGGTAAAAGGCCTTGTTATGATAGAAGTTCAGATCTATGCCCACGTTTGTCCTGAACTTTAGCGCTTTATCCTGCAGAAAAGCATATTCCGCATACAGGTTGCCAAACGTTTTGTAATGGGAGCGTTCATCGTCTGTGAAATAAGCCAGCGCCACCGGGTTTTGCGTCCATTCATACTTATCGCTTTCCCAGCCGCCGTTATTCCTGTTGTTGTGGATATAGAAAGGCAGATCGGTAAAAGGATCGCGCTCTGACCAGGTGGGGTCGTCGGGACTCTTATAGACTGAAAGCACAGGGGGGCGTAATAAGGCATGACGGATAATTCCGGGTGCATCGCCTTTTGATGACAATTTATCCTGAATGGCATACGAAAGTTGCAGGTTTGTTCCGATTTTTAACCGGTCTGTCAGGTCTGCATTGATATTGGTTCTGAAATTATATCGTTTGTATTTATCGTTATTGTAAACCACGATCCCATTTTGATCGTAAAAGCCGGCAGAAAGCAGATACTGCAATTTTTCGCTTCCGCCGCTTGCCGTTAGCTGAACATTCTGGGAATAGCCTGTCTCGAATACTTCGTCAAGCCAATCCGTATCGGCAAAGTCTGATCTTCCTTTATCGGCTGTATACGGGTTGGTCCCGTCATATCCGGCGTTGTTCCAGGCTTTTTCAACCACATCCATGTACTGTGCGGCATTCAGCATATCGGGGAGATTCACGGCCTGCTGGATCCCGCGGAAATAGTTCACATCGAACGACGACTTGCCTGCTTTTCCGCTTTTGGTCGTGATGATAATCACACCTGCCGAAGCCCTTGAACCATAGATAGCAGCTGCCGAAGCATCCTTCAGCACGGTCATGGACTGGATATCGGAAGGGTTCAGGAAGGTTAATTCCCGGGTCGGAACGCCATCCACAATATACAAGGGATTATTGTTACCGATGGTACCTTCACCCCGGATCCGGATATTGATCTCATCTCCCGGCGCACCGGTGCTTTGGGTGACCTGCACCCCTGCAACCTGCCCCTGCAGGGCCTGCGACAATTCGGCCACTCTTCGTTTACTCATATCGTCGACATTGACCGGCGAAACTGCACCTGTCAGGGTCGATTTCTTTTGCGTAGAATACCCTACGACAAGGACTTCGCTGATCTCTTCAGTTCCGGATTTTAACGTAACATTTAAGGTTGTTTTCCCTTCAAGAGGAACGGTAACAGACTCAAGCCCGACAAAAGAAAATGTCAAAGATTGCGTCGCAGTTGGAACCTGGAGGGAATAATAACCATCAACGTTGGTAATTGTCCCTATTGATGTTTCAGGAACAACGACAGACACACCGGGCAGCGTAGTCCCTTCTTCATCGTGTACTGTCCCTGTTATGGTTACCTGTCCGAGGACAATTCCTGACATCATCAGAAAAATGAATCCGGCAACTGCCTTCCTTAAAAACGGGATTAGATTTTGCTTCATAGCTTTATGATTTAGTTTTAAATGACCACCAGATTTTCTTGCGCTAACAAAGTTGAGAAACATAGAACTGCCTTTGTGTACACTATATCTTCAAAAATGTACACTATCGGGATCAAATACTGATACACAAAAGATTAATAAGCGTGATCCTAGTTCAGAAGTGCTTTTTTGTTATATTTTAGCTGATACTGTTTTGGAGGGAGCTGGTACATCTTTTGGAATTCGCGATAAAAGTAGGAGCGGTTATTGAAACCTGACTCGTAAAAAACCTCGGTCACGTTCATGCTTGTTTGCCGCAGCATTTCGGCTGCATGTTTCAGACGCATGGTCCGGATCATATCGCCGGGCGACAAACCTGAAATTTGCTTTAGCTTCCTGTAAAAATTCGTACTGCTCATTCCCAAATCCTTTTCAAGCAAATCAGCCTGTAAATCCGGATTATTTATATTTTGAGCAATGATCTTGATAACTTTTTCAATAAATAATTTATCGGTTTCGTCAATTGGGAGTCTGGAAATATCCTGAAAATCTGTATCTCTTGTGAAGTGCCGGTATATCCGATCCCGTTCTTCCAAAAGTTTTTCGATCCTTACTTCGAGATGTCTTGGATGAAAAGGTTTGGGGATGTATGAGTTTGCACCACTTTCCAGACCTTCAATACGGTGCATGACCGAACTTTTGGCGGTTAGCAGGATGACGGGGATATGGCAGAATTTTAAGTCAGATTTTACAGCGCCGCACAATTCAATCCCATCCATCTGAGGCATCATAACATCGCTGATGATCAGATCAGGCACCTGTTTTTCGATCAATCGCAACGCCTCAACGCCATTGTTGGCATTCACGATACGGTATTTCTCCTTTAACAGTTCACCCAGCAAAGCATGAATATCCTGTTCGTCTTCAACGATCAGGATCGTCTTTTTGTCGCTTTCAAAAGCTTCTATTGTTTTTATTTTCTCGTGTACAGCATCACCGGCTAACTCAGGTTCGTCAAGCATATTTTTCAAATGGCCGGAAACCCTCACGCCGGACACCGGCTCTCCGGGAAGATTCTCTTCCGGATTAGTTTGACAACAGGGAAGCGTTATCCGGAATGTCGTCTGTTCATTCTCAACGCTCTCCACATCAAGCGTCCCGTTAAGCGTGTTCACCAGGCTTTTTGTGTAAGCCAGCCCAATGCCGGTCCTGAACTGATCGGGCCCGGTCTGTTCCTGATCGGTGGTAATGAAAAAGCGCTCAAACAGCCTGTTCAGTTTCTGCGTTGGTATCCCTTTCCCAGTATTGGAAAGCGATATTTTAATTTTTCCGTCCTGCAGAAGTTCCGCCACAAGCTTAATTTTTCCGCCTTCAGGCGTGTATTTGAATGCGTTTGACAGAAGATTGAACAGGATCTTTTCAACCTTATCCTGATCAAACCAACCGGTGATTTCGCGAGGCGATTCTATACGATATTCAATTTTTTTCCGGATAGCCAGTTCATCGAACAACTCCGAGATCTGCTCGATCAGGCTGATGATGTTGAATCGGTCTGCTTTTATTTCCAACTGCAGATTTTCAGCCTTGCGGAATTCCAGGAGCTGCTGGATCAGGAACAACAACCGGTTCGTGTTCCGTTGGATCATCTTAATGAATTTCTGATCGTCCGGATTGATGACGGCAGATTCGATCAGCTTCTGGATAGGGCTGATAATAAGCGTCAGCGGCGTTTGAAACTCATGCGCAATATTCGTAAAAAAGGTAAGCCGGGTTTGATGGATTTCTTCCTCTTTTTGGAGAAGCAATTGATTTTGTTTCAGAAGATTCCTTTTCTTGAAGTAGTTCAGGATCAACAGAACCAGCAAAACCATAAAAAGTACATAAAGGGTAACTGCATATCCTGACCGCCAAAAAATAGGCTTCACCTCAAAATTTACAGCCTGCACGGCTTCGCTCCAAACGCCATCACTGTTCGTCCATTTCAACCACAATTCATATTCCCCCGGCGGAACGTTAGTAAAAGAAATATCCCGTCTGGTCTGAATATAGTTCCAGTCGTTGTCAAAGTTGCTCAATTTGTACGCATATTGGCATTTTTCGGTATTAATATAGCTTAGTACCGCCAGTTTAATATTGAAAAAGTTTTGGTCGTGTTTCAGAACGACTTCAGCCGGATTAACCATGTTCTGACTAATCACATGCTGATGATACAGCGGCTCGCTCTGATGCTGTGCTTTTATTTCGGAGATCGACAACAGTGGTATGTGGGTATATTCGCTGATTTGATCAGGATTAAAAAAATTAAACCCGTTAATACCCCCCATATAGATTAAGCCATACTTGCCGTCATAATAAGCCCCGTCAGCAAATTCGTTATCCTGAAGCCCGTCGAATGCAGAATAGTTCCGAAACCGTCCGTTTGACGGGCTAAACCGGGATAGTCCCAGATTCGTGCTCACCCAGATGTTCCCCTCTTTGTCGCTTACGATGCCATGAATGGTATTATTGGGCAATCCGTCAGGAACGGTAAAATGTCTGAATATGGCATTGCCGTGCCGGTCATGACTGACCAGTTGGTTTAATCCAAGACTTGTTCCAATCCATAAATTGTTCTTCCGATCCTTGTGCATACAAAGAATATCATTGCTGCTCAGGCTTTGGAAATCTTTTTCATTTGCACGAAAGGGGACAGACCGCCCGCTCTTTTTATTAAACAGGTTTAGTCCTCCCAGCCGAGTACCAAGCCAGAGTAACGAGTCATTTTCAGGAACAATTGAAAAAATGATGTTGCTGGTGATCGGACCTACGCCTGAGCCCTCCGCCAGATAACGCTTATAGCGGGTCAGTACCATTTTCGTGCCTTCACGCTGAAGCTTAAAACGAACCAGACCAAAACCGTTTGTGCCGAGCCAAAACACGCTGTCCCTATCCTGATAAATAGCATAGGTCGATTTAAACTGATCTGCCAGGGGACGATCCTCAATCTCATCCCAATAAATGAACTTCTGAGTTTTGAGATCAAAAAACGCAGGTTGATCATCAGTCCCGATGCAGAGGATCTGATCATGCCCGTAAAAGAGGGAGAAAACGGCATTATTCAGCTTGCTGTTTCCTGCATTATACGTTTGATGTGCACCATCCTTTTTATTCTTCAGGCGGATAAGTCCGTTGCCTTTCGTGCCGATCCATAATGAACCATCGGGAGTTTCACAGAAAGCACGTACAATTCCTCCCTCGAGTGATTTTAATTCTGCCGGTGTTGTCAGTCCGAACACTTTATTTTGCGGGTAGATTTTAAACAAGCCTTCTCCGTCAGTCCCAATCCATACCAGTTGTTCATTCCCCTCATAGATGACCGAAATTTTTTTGTCTTTGATCTCCTTCAGCCAGGATGGCGGCCTGGCATTCGCATCCGATCCTGCCAGCAAAAGTTCAGCCCCTTTCTTCACCAGGACGCCCTCTTTAATGCTCCCCGTAATCCGGTTAACACCGCTTAAAACGATCTCCGGCCCGCCGTGCTCCTTTTCACCATACCGGCACAGGGTCTGATCGCTGAGCAGCAGAAACAGACGTCCGTCCGGATGAACAATAAAGTCCGAAACTCCATTCAGTACCGGATCGATACTTTTCAACCGGACCGTTTTGTCTCCGGAAATATCCGGCGTCAGTCTTTCCAGTGCGCCCGAAATATAATGGACCATCAAAGACGACGGAGGAAAAAACATCATCTTCTTTACCGGATTGCCTTTGGCAACCCGATGTAACAGAATAATGCTGTCGCCTTGTGCATACCCGATCCCCCAATCTTTCGCTGCACAGAATACGATCCCCGAATCACCGCGCGCGATATGAAATTCATATTCAGAAGTCGGGGAGATATTTTTTCGTGAAAAGTAATACCTGGTAAATTGGTTGGTTTTTTTGTCATAACGGTTGATCCCATGGTTGGTGTTGATCCAGATCCTTCCCTGCCAATCCTCTGTAATATCGAGGATGACCTGATTGCTGATACAGTTTGGATTATTGAGTTGCGGGTGAAAGACCGTGAAGTCGGATCCGTTATATAAATTCAATCCGTCCCAGGTACCAATCCAGACGAGATTTTCGGAATCCTGAAATATCTTGTTGACCGAGCTGTTTGAAAGGCCGTTTGAATTCGTGATCTGACGCATGCTGTATACCTGAGTCGCCTGACCCGCCAGAGTCCGGAAAGACAGAAACAGCACGAATAAAACGCTCAACCCTACAGATGCAAATAAACTCAAATTCTTCATAGACAATGAATTTGACAGGATCCGGCGCGCAACAAAAAGCATCCGCTTCAGCACAAGCAGGATAAAATTTATTCTGCTCCGGATAAAAACTCCCGGCGACGCACGAATCAAATATAGCGAATAAGTATTCAAATTGTCCCTACAGTTTCCGCCCCGGCATCGGCCCTGAAAGGGGAGTCGTGACCATCACTGTTCATTTCATTCATAAAAAAGCAGTTAGCTGATTCTAAAATGAGTAACTGCTTTAAATTCTTATCGTCCGGAACAAACATTCAACAATTTAGAAAGTTATTCCATTTTAGTGTTAACTTTCGGACCAAACAGCAATCGGTCCCGATATTCGTCAACATGGAAACGGACAAACGCAGGTGGTTTGAAGCAGGAGCAGTTATTTTAACCGGTACGCTCCGGTTTGTATTTAGCGAATGGCTGGAATTACGCGTATTCTACATTGCGGCAGTCTGTTTGTTCTGGATCGTGTATATTCGTAAACGGCACCAGGGGAATGAATTCATTCTGCGTGACTGGGGCTTTCAGAAAAAAAATTTTAAACAGTCCTTCTTTTTCCTCATGCCGTTTGCCCTGGCCGGTGTTGCCGGGATTGTCTGGTATAGCCTCGCTGTTAAGGCTATCTTTTTGAACTGGCATGTGATACCCATTTTTTTGTTCTATCCGGTCTGGGGTATCCTCCAACAATTCCTGGTCATTCCGCTTGTTGCCGGAAACTTAAATGCTCTCAGTGCTGTAAGGCTCAGTCGTCCTCAGGTAATCCTGCTGACCTCCTTTCTGTTTGCCCTGGTCCATTATCCCAGCCTGACCCTGATGCTGTTTGCCTTTGTGATGGAATTGTTGTTTTTAACCGCCTATTTCCGGTGGAAAAACCTGTGGTCTCTTGGCCTTTACCACGGATGGTTAGGGAGCTTATTCCTGTATTTTGTTGTTGGACGGGATCTGTGGAGTGAGCTCTGGAGTATCTTTTAGCTTAAAAATCAAATGTGGAAAAACCGTTTCAGGTCGGTCGCTTTTCTAAGTTGGTAATGAATATACAACAAGAGCACAGAGACGAACAGAACAGAAACCATGACCACGAGGCTCCAGTCAAACCCCAGGGAATTCCTGTTATAGATCGTGATCAGCGCATCAATGCAACCGCACAGCATGCCTGATGCAATCAGGGAATAAGCGATTACGTTCAGTCCTTTTTGCCCTGAATTCCTGATCACGAAAATGAGAGCCAGCACAATGACATAAGCTGCCACTAACACCGGAATTCCCAACTTCATTTCCCATCCGGTACCTCCTGCATAGAAATCAAAAAGCGTAAAAAGCCCTGTGACCGACAAAAAACTAAGCAACAGCATGAATACGACCTTCTTACGCAGGAAAGTGTTCAGCGTAAAATTGATATAAATTACCAACCCGATGGTTGCCGGAAATTTGGACCAGCTAATGCGTTGATTCACAAAAAAATCGATCAACAGGGTACTGACAATGCCCGAAATGAGAACGATCCCTGAAATTTTCCAGAAAATTTTCCTTTTTTGAAAGCCGGTCAGTTTCTGGTAATCCGTTAGGAACTTCTCGTCCTTCCGAGCCTTTCCGGATCTGACGTAGGCCGGATCTTCCGACGATTTACCGGCTAACGGGTCACCGCACAGCGAACAAAAATTGGCATTTTCTTCCAGTTCCACACCACATTTAGGACATTGTATCATAGCTCACTCCTTTCGACAGCGATCATCTGATCCCTGATAAATTGCAAATATTTCTCTTCAAATTCATGCGAATGGGTGATATTTCCAAAACAGATCACCATTTTATCGCCAAAACCAGCAGCACCGCAACTCACTTTCAGCAGCTTATTGGGCGGAGGCGGTGTTATCAGAAAATGATCAAGCATCGCACCGGCTTCTTCCGGCAAGGTCACTTTCCCGATATTTGTAAGCACCCCGCTGTATTGAACGGGCCCCAGTGAATAGTATTTCATCCGTAAAATAAAGCTTTTCAGGAATAACGGGATCCCCCTCACAAACAGTTTCTTTTCCCCGCCAACATTCCTTGCAATGTTCTTGTTGATCAGCTTCTCATCGGTTTCAAGCATCATCTGATGGTATACTGATTTGATGATCTCATCAAAGGTGTAATGACCGAGACGCAGATCAATTTCCGGCATGACGAACAGGGAAAAATTCCGCATGGTCCGTGACGGGAATATTTTCCTTAAGTTCACCGGCACCTGTATCCGGAGCCGCTTATTCCTTTTATACTTGTTTGAGGTACTCCGATTTTCAAATATTTCCTGCAAAACGTAAAGATAAACTGCAACCAGGTAGACGGTAAGACTCACACCTTTCCCACGGGCAGCCTGTTGCAGCTCCTTTATGGAAAGAATTGCATTGAGCCTGCTGAAACGCGCAAATGGCTTTAGCGTATAGGGCAGGTGAAATGCCTTTGATCTTTTCACCATGGGTGGAATTTCCTCTTTAAAGTAGCGGCTATAGGCATCTTCATATTCCTCTTCCGGTATCGGGGCAACCGGTTCAGGGAACTGATATGCTGCAGGAATTTCAGATCCGCATTCCCCGGCATATAAAACCAGGATGGTTTTAAGAAATTCCAGTGCTCCCCCTCCGTCAGTCAGAATATGTGAAAATTCAATACTCAAACTGGTATTTTTGACGAGAATCCGGATCAGGAGCTCTCCTTTGCGAAACTTCACGCAGTATACCTGCTGGTCCGTTTCAATGGGAATGTGCTGAGGCAGATATTCCAGGTAGTACCAGAAAAACCCTTCCTTAAGCTGAACCATGAAATAAGGGAACCGCCTTTCTGCAAGCAGAACCGCCTTCCGTAAGGGCTTTATTTTTACAGGTTGCCGGAATACAGCCGTCAGCCGGAATACAGCCGTGAATTTTTTAGAGATAACGGCAGGAAATATTTTCGCTGCATTATCAAGGGCAAACCAAAATTTTTCGGGTCCCTGCTTCCTATGGCTGTCTTTATGATCCAAAAGAGTTACTCCTTTCAAGAAAAATGCCTATTCCCCAAATTTACGAATTAATACCGGTTTAGGGAAGGCATAGGTCCGTGACCTTAACATTCGGAATTTTAAGGCAATCCGCAGATGAAAAAAGGCTGTTCGTTGATTCTTTTTCTGAGCCAGGCAGCTATTCGCTAACATTGCTGCCAGTTAATGATGCACGAATGTCTAATGCGCTTATTGAGAAGAAGCTAAGCAGGCTCAAGCCAATCTCGCTCGGGGAAATGGAAAAGGTACGGCTGATGAACCGGGTCGATACGAAGTACATAACCCTTCAGGAAGATCTGGATCTTTTCCTGAGCAGGATTAAAGATGACTACGATATCCAGGAGGTCGATGGACGACGTATTCAGACCTACCAGACATTGTATTTTGATACGCCCGATCTGGAGATGTTCATCAACCACCATAACGGTCACCGGCAAAAAGAAAAAATCCGTATCCGCAACTATTCCGGGTCAAACCTCTCGTTTTTGGAGATCAAGGATAAAAACAATAAAGGCCAAACCAGAAAAATCCGGCTGCGATTAGCTGAATACAAAATGGGCGATGATGAAAATACGCTCCTTTTCCTGGAAGCAAACGCCCAATTCACAGCCGACCGGATTGCTCCGCATCTTGAAACCTGCTATGATCGCATTACGCTTGTCAATAAAGAGAAAACAGAGCGTTTAACGATTGACATCAATCTGGAATTCGACAATCAGAGGACTGGGAATAGACATTCTTTGCCCGGAATGGTCATCATCGAACTAAAGCAGGAAGTAAGCAGCTTTTCCCGTACCCACATTTTGCTTGCCTCTTTACATATTCACCCTGTCAAGGTGAGTAAATACTGCATCGGGTCGGTTATGACCGACCCTGGCATCAAATACAATCGGTTCAAACCAAAAATTTCAAGAATCAATAAACTAATTCAATCTCATCATGGAACCATTCGCCAGCCTGCTTGATGAATCGGCCGAGTCATCGGTAAAATTAAATAACGGGGATATTTGGCAATTGCTCATCCACGCACTGATCAATTTTGTCGTTGTCGGGATCATCATCCATTTTTTTTACTATCCCAAATCCCGGAGAAGAGATTACTATTATACTTTTTGCATGATCAGTCTCAGCGTTTTCTTCCTGATTTTCTTATTGGGAAGTGTCAAGCTGAAAATAGGCTTCGCACTGGGGCTTTTTGCAATCTTCAGCATTATCCGCTACCGGACTGAATCGGTCCCAATCAGGGAAATGACCTATTTGTTCACAATTACAGCCATTTCAGTGATAAATGGGCTGGCCGAACAAATTGAATATAATGTATTAATCGCCACCAATGCGATTTTTCTGGTGATCAACTGGATCCTGGAGGGAGAAAGGTGGCTAAAGCATACGTCCGACAAACTAATCCTTTACGATAAAATCCAGTTAATCACTCCCGATAAATATGAGGAGCTCAAGGCCGACTTAACTGTCAGGACAGGCCTGAACATCCTCAAGGTGGAGGTAGGTCACATTGACTTTCTGCGAGATACGGCTTTGCTAAAAGTTTACTATGAATCCGCGTCAAAAGAAGTGAACATGGCCGATCATATGATGCAATTGCCAAAGGTCGGTTAAACTTTTAATTCCGTCGAAATGAAACGAGTTTTACTCACATCGGTTTTCCTGATATCCGGCTATTGGATGGCGCTTTCACAAAGCGACTGGGGGTCTTCATTCGGCGTGGAAATATCAAAAAAGATCAAGCCAAAGCTAAATTTGTCGCTGGAAGAAGAGTTTAGGTTAAGAGACAATTTTTCAACGGCTGAAAGACTTTCTTCTGCATTGGAACTAGGATATAAGCCATGGAAGTTTATTAAACTGGGAGGCGCATATACCCTGATTAATTACAATCATTCCACCAAAGGATGGGAACTGCGGCACCGGTATTATTTCTATGCCCTGGGAACCTGTAAAACCAACAACATCCGGTTGTCTTTGCGTGAACGGTTTCAGAGTACGTACCGGCAAGGCGTTGAGGCGACCAGCACACGGGCAAATCCTAAGAATTATCTGCGCAGCCGTTTAAAAATTGAATATGATATTCCCAAATCGCATTTTGAGCCTTATTGCTCCGCGGAGTTTTACAATACGCTGAACGATCCGCAGGAAAATACGATGAATAAAGTGCACTATTCTTTTGGTACAGCATATCAAATCAATAAAAGGAACACCCTTGATTTTTATTACCGGTATACCAGTTTTCCGGAGGACGATGACCTGAGCGGTAAAAACATGATCTGCTTCGGATACTCTTTCTCCCTGGACAAATAAATGTTATAGCATGGAAAAAGGCCAGGATAAAAAACAACTCATTCTCGAAAATCTGATCTACCTGATCATTTGGTTGTTCGTTCTGATAATACCTTTATTAGTCAGCGACAATCAAACGGATATGACTTGGGAACATACCATCTTTTTCTGGGAAATGGTTGGTCTTTTCTTCATGCTCTTCCTGTTGAATAATTATATCTATGTTCCCTATTTTCTGAATCGCAAAAAGCTGAAACTGTATGCCTTTTCAACCTTGTTTACCATTTTCCTTTTTTTCACCGCCGAACCACTGATACGAAATGACGGACGACCGGGTCCATTCGGTCCCGTAAAAACGATAAGACCGGATAAGCAGGAGGCCCCGGATGACCTTCATATTTGGGAAGAATTCATCATGCCCCCACCGGGTCAATTCATGGAACTTAAATCTCTGAGGAGAAGAGGTCCGGTGGGTTTCTTCCCTGTCGGGATAGGTCCTATGATTAACAACTGGGTGATGGCTATTCTCATTATCGGTTCTAACCTGGCTATCAAATTCCTTTTTAAGTCAATTCGCGATGACCGTCACCTGAAGGAACTTGAAAAACATAACCTGCAAACCGAACTCAATTATTTAAAGGCGCAGATCAATCCGCATTTTTTCATGAATACACTGAATAATATTCACGCCCTGATCGATTTAAATACTGAAAAAGCCAAGGATGTTGTGATTGAACTTTCCAAACTGATGCGCTATGTCCTTTATGATTCGAGCTATCCCTATGTTTCATTAAAAAAAGAAATCGCGTTTCTCTATAACTACATCGGTCTGATGAAGATCCGTTATACCGATGACGTGGATATCCAGATTTCTGTTCCGGATGTCATTCCTGATGTAAAAATTGCGCCCCTGCTTTTCATGACCTTCATTGAAAACGCCTTCAAACATGGAATAAGCTATCAAAGCGATTCCTACATCTATGCAGTTGTAGCCATCGACAACGACAAATTAAGCTTCATGGTCGAAAACAGTTGCTACAGCAACATGTTTCAGCAACAGGGAGTAGGCCTTGACAACATAAAAAAGAGACTCCATCTGCTCTATAAGGACAGTTTTACGCTCCATATAGAGGATACCGCAGAAAAATACAAAGTTTTACTAACCATTCCCGTAACATCATGATCCGTTGTATTGCTATAGACGATGAACCTTTGGCCCTTACTCAATTAACCGGGTACATTGAAAAGACTTCTTTTCTCGAGTTGGCGGCTGCATGCCACAGTGCTCTTCAGGCCCTGGATGTTGTGGCAAAGGGAGATATTGATCTTATTTTCGTCGATATTAATATGCCCGACTTAAGCGGCATGGACTTCGTGAAATCACTGACACAAAAGCCTGTTGTCATTTTTACAACCGCCTATTCCGAATATGCATTGGAGGGCTTTCGCGTTGATGCGCTGGATTATTTGTTAAAGCCTATCAGCTATCCCGATTTCCTGAAATCAGCCAATAAAGCACTCCGGCAATATGAGATCATGACGGGTAAAGGACCGGCAACGGGAAGTCAAACGATATTCATCAAGTCTGATTACAAAATGGTTCAGGTCGACCTTAATGCCATTACCTATATTGAAAGTCAAAACGAATATATCCGGGTTTTCGTTGAAAACGAAAAGCCCGTCATGACCTTACTCAGCATGAAAGCGATAGAAGAACGACTTCCAACAGACAAATTCATGCGGATCCACCGGTCCTATATAGTCAATTTGCAAAAAATTACCCTGGTATCGAAAGGAAGTGTCGTAATCGGGAAAACGCATATCCCTGTTGGGAATCAATACAAAGACAGCTTCAATCAATATATCAGCAAGAACTCCCTGACCAGGGAACAGAGCTAAAGATTTTATGGATATCGATTTAGAAATATTAAAACGCGACTTATGAGACGATACTTATGTGCTATATTGCTGTCACTCGCTGTGATCGGATGCAGCAGTGATTCCGCCATTGATGATGATGACAATTCACCGGATGATACGGAAAATGTAATAAACTTGCCGGACGCGGAAGATTTAGTTGAAAATTACACTTATGGAACAACTGTTACGGTGGCTTATTCCGGAACTTCAGCCATAGTGAGTAACCTGATTGATGGCGTATCGGTGAGTCAAACGGGATCAGAAGTGACGATCACCTCTTCAAAAGAAGGTATTGAATACAACCTGACGGGAACAACTTCATCGGGTATGTTCAAAATATACAGTGACTATAAATTCAAGCTGACGCTCAATGAAGTCTCCATTACCAACCCGGATGGACCGGCAATTAATATCCAGTCAAAGAAAAGAGCCTATATTGTCATCAAGGACGGCACCATCAACAAGCTGACCGACGGAAGCACCTATTCCTCATCTGACAGTGAAGATATGAAAGCATGCCTGTTTGCCGAAGGACAGATCATTTTCAGCGGAGGAGGTACGCTGAGCATAACAGGCAACTACAAACACGGCATCAGCAGTGATGATTATGTCAGGGTGCGCGGAAATTCAACAATCAACGTCACAGGAGCAGTAACCGATGGCATCCATACCAACGATTACGTTCTGATCGACAGCGGATCCTTGTCGGTGAATGCTTCAGCCGATGGCATCCAGTGTGAGCAGGGAGCTATTGAAGTGAACACCGGGACGATCACCATCAAATCGTTGGATGACTGTCTTGTTGCGAATTACTACGGGACCGACACCTCCGTCAATTCGTTCGTGGAGATAAACGGTGGCACCCTTTCCCTTACCGCAACAGGCACAGCAGCCAAAGGCATCAACAGCAGCGGCGATGTGGATCTTACCGGCGGCGAAATCACCATTTCAACTTCTGGAAACGCCCTTTACGAGGATGCCGATATCTCTTCCGCAGCATGCATAAAATGCGATCAGGATTTTACGATTGCGAATGAGAATACAAAACTGACGATCAGCAGCACCGGAACAGCAGGAAAAGGGATCAACTGTGACGGGATCATCGTTATTGACAATGGAATTATTACCGTGACAACCACCGGAAAAACATACACTTCGGGACAACTCGATTCATCGGCTAAAGGAATAAAGAGTGACGGTAATCTTACCATAAACGGTGGCAGCATTAGTGTGAAAACCACGGGAGGAGAAGGAAGCGAAGGAATTGAGAGCAAAAACATCCTGACGATCAATGGCGGTACAATCGAAGTAACAGCTTATGACGACTGCATCAATGCAGCAAAATCACTGGTCATTAACGGAGGGTCATCCTATTGCTATGCGACAAACAATGACGGCTTTGATTCGAACGGCCCGCTTACCGTTTCAGGCGGCATTTGCATCGGTTCAGGTACACAATCGCCTGAAGAAGGTTTTGACTGTGACCAAAATACCTTTAAAATAACAGGTGGTATTCTCATCGGGACCGGAGGGGCGACAAGCACCCCTTCAACCAGCAGTTCGCAACGATCGCTGGTCTACGCAACTTCCGGCACAGCCAATCAGGTCATCAACATTCAGACATCAGCGGGAATTTCAATTTTAAATTACGCCGTTCCGCGCACCCTGTCATCGATGAAATTCGTATTCTCTTCTCCTGATCTGGTTTCCGGAAGCTATACCGTTTATAAGGGAGGAAGCGTATCCGGCGGAAGCAGTTTTCACGGTTATTATACCGGAGCAACTTATTCCGGGGGTACACTGGCAACAAGCTTTACCGCAAGCTCAATAGTCACTTCAGTGGGTACTTCGGGAGGTACCGGAGGTCGTTAACCTTTACAAAAGGGGATCCGGATCGCTGTTTCCGGTCCCTTTACTCCCTGCCGGAACCCGCAGCTTCGGAATGTACGCCGGATTGACTAAAGCTAAAAAACTCATATCTTAAAATACACGATTAAGACACTTATTTAGATTCCGAATATTGTTAGTTTTGTATTGGACTAACAAACCTAATTTTGAAAGAACATTTAATTATCGAAGGACTTAGACGAAGAGAAAAAGCAATCTTTGACTACATTTTTAATTATTATTACTCGTCTCTTTGTGCTTTTTCCATGCAATACATAGACAACCGCGAAGCAGTTGAAGATCTGGTACAGGATTTTTTTGTATACCTCTGGGTGGAGTCTCCCCGGCTACAAATCAGATCATCACTGAAATCTTACCTTTTTGCCGCCGTTAAAAACAGATGCCTGGACTACCGGAAACATCACAAGATCATTCAAAAATACAGGAATTTTGCGCTCTTTTTTGCTGAAAATGAGGACAACTCAACCGATCAGTTTTATGCTGAATCTGAACTTCGGCAGGTCATTCAAACAAGTTTGGGGAAGCTTGCTCCCCGTTGCCGCGAAATCTTTGAGTTAAGCCGCATGCATGGCCTGTCAAACCAGGAAATAGCTGACAAACTGAACATTTCGAAACGAACAGTTGAGATACAGATCAGCAATTCACTAAAAATCCTAAAAAAAGATCTTGCCGAATTTCTTCCTTTATGGCTGCTCGTGTGGTTAATCGGGTAGAACTTTTCAACAAAATACATTCAGCCCGTATGTGTATCCTTTTAGTTAGTCGTCTAACCCGTGAAGAGAAGAAATGACATTATCAACAGAAGCAGAAAATGAAGGATGATTTTAAAGACATCGAAGAGAAGCTACCCGGTTATATGTCGGGAGAACTTGATGATCGGGACCGGGCTCTCGTCGATAAATGGAGAGCTGGATCTTCCGAAAATAAAACCGCATATCACGCATATCTAAAAGCCTGGGAAGCACTGCCTGCCTATGAATTAATGGAGCAGTTCAATTCTTTTGAAGCCTTAAAAAAAGTCAGCAGGAGGCTCCCCTTGCGTGAGAAATTTAACCGGCAAATCATGCTTCAGCGTATCGCTGTTGTTTTAATAATTCCACTCCTTGTTTATTCCGGATACATCACCCTAAGAAATTCTTCAATAATCAACCCGGCAAAAGAACAAGCGGTAATGCAAACAGTGACCTCCAGACAAGGCATGGTTACAGATTTTGAACTTGCCGACGGAACCAAAGTCTGGCTTAATTCAGGCTCTTCCCTGCAATCTCCCATGTTGTTTACGGGTGACTTAAGAACGGTAAAATTAACGGGAGAAGCGTATTTTGAGGTTACAAGAGATGAAAAGAAACCTTTCCGGGTAAAAGCAGGAGATCTCAATATTGAAGTTTTGGGAACCTCGTTCAATGTGGTAAGCTATGCTGAGGACAGGCAATCAGAAGTGGTTCTCGTGGAAGGAAAAGTCAATCTGTTCACGGAAAAGGATCAGGTGAAAAAAGTATTCGGGATCTTATATCCGGGGCAAAGAGCTATTTACAAGGAAGATTCACAAATGATAGCAGCAGAAAAAGTTGAAGTTGACAAGTATATCTCCTGGCGGGAAGGCAATTTGATTTTCAGGAACGATAATATGGAAGACGTGGTCAGACGTCTGAGTCGCTGGTTCAATGTGGAGATCATCATTAAAGACCCTGAAATTAAAAACTATGGTTACAAGGCATCATTTAGAAATGAAACGCTGACACAGGTACTGAATTTACTAAAATTATCTGCGCCAATTGATTATCAGATCACAGGAAATACACTCATGAAAAACGGAGAATATACAAAACAAAAAGTCTATCTGATGAAACGAAAATAAAAAACGCCGGGGATGATGTTTCGCCGCATCAGCCCCGGCATGGAAATCCGGCCTCTTTTTCTGGGAAGCAGCCGGAATAAATAGTAATTAACTATTAATCATGTCAAATTTATGAAAAAAAAATTCCATTTCATGTGGAGGTGCCCAAAAAGTGTTCATCTCCGAAAAATCTGGAGGACTATGAAATTAACCATTATTTTCTTTTTCCTCGCCATCAGTCAAATGATGGCTGTTGACACGTACTCTCAAAGTACCCGGGTGTCTCTCAATCTGAAAGCTGCCGCAGTAAAAGATGTACTCGACAAAATTGAAGAGAACAGTGAGTTTGTTTTTCTCTACAACTACAAACTGGTTGACGTGGACCGAAAAGTGACAATTGATGCCAGGGATCAGAAGATCACTGAGATTCTTGACCATTTGTTCCAGGGGACCAATGTCGCGTATACGATCGTTGACCGGCAAATCGTCTTGACCAGCAAGGCTGATCAAACCAGTTTCATGCAACTTGGAGCCCGGCAGGCAAATAAAGTGGTCAGAGGGAAGGTGACTGATTTATCCGGATCGTCCCTGCCCGGTGTTTCAGTGGTTGTAAAGGGAACAACAATTGGAACAGTCACCGACAATGACGGTAACTACTCGTTAAGCAGCATTGCAGAAAAGGCAGTTTTACAGTTTTCGTTCGTAGGAATGAAAATTCAGGAAATTGCTATCGGAAGCAGGACCGAGATCAATGTATTGATGGAAGAAGAATCAATAGGCATCGGAGAAGTTGTTGCAATTGGATATGGTACACAAAAGAAAGTCAGCCTCACCGGAGCCATCACAAATGTCAATTCGGAAGAGATTGAGTCCATTCCAACATCAAACTTATCCAATACACTGGCAGGCAGGGCACCCGGTGTCACCATATCGAGCAATTCCGGATTTGTCGGCTCCAGTTCCGACATCTTGATAAGGGGTAAAGGAACATATAATAATACGAGCCCCTTGTATGTGATTGATGGAATTGTAATGGATAAAACTGATTTCGATGTCCTTGATCCCAACGAAGTTGATAACGTTAGTTTTCTGAAGGATGCTGCGACTGCCTCTATCTATGGTTCCCGGGCTGCAAATGGCGTAGTCCTGGTTACAACAAAGAAGGGGAAAATTCAAAAACCGGTTTTCAATTTTAAGAGTTCCTATTCACTGGAACGCCCTACAGAACCTCTGCAAAGCTATACGGCATCCGAACAGATCAAATATCAGAATGATGTCGCCATTACTTATGGTGAAGCAATCCCTAACAATCAGGAAATAATCAATTATTTCAAAGATAAAAGCTATCAGCTGATGGATTACATCTGGAGAGATCCTTCGTCACAACAGCATAACCTGAGCGTAAACGGGGGAAATGACAAACTGACTTATTACATGATGGTTGGTTATAACACGGCCCTTGGATCGTTTTATAATACCGATTATTCACGGTATAACTTCCGCTCCAATGTAACATCAAAAATTAATGATTATATCACGGTCAATTTCAATCTGAGCGGGAATCAACGATCAGGAAACAGGTTCTATTGGCCCTATGATGATGCAGAGAGTTACACCTTACAGGACTTTTATCGGGCCACTTTCAATTGGGAAAAACTTTGGCCTTTTTATATTGATGAAAATGGCGCTCCAACCACCGACCGCAAAAATGGTTATCCTGTCGGTGTAGAAGGCTGGCATCCGGTTGAACTGGTTCATAATGGAGGTTATCGTAAAACGGTATACCGGACACTGAACAGCATCTTCCGGATTGATGTGAAAATCCCGTTTGTGGATGGACTGACCACCAGTTTCCTGGCCGATTATACCGCCGATGACTACAACGGTAAGAACTTCGTGAAACACAACAGGCAGTACGTTTTCCAACAAGGCTCAACGACAAACCAGTATGTGCCTGCGCCAATCGATCCCAACCAGGTGAGTGTCCATAACCTGTCAAGGTCGTATGAAGGAATTGATGAGAATGCCACTTTCGGGAGTTCATATCAGCTCAACTGGTTCTTAAACTATGACAAAACTTTTGGAAAAAATAAAGTTTCCGGAATGGTTGTATATGAACAACAAGGAACCAAAGGGAAAACCCTTGGCGGACAAGCCAATAATCTTTTGTCGTCCGATCTTGACCAGATTGTGTCAGCATCGAAATCAAGCGATTACAGGTGGTTCGAAGGCTCAGAATATGAGTACGCCAGGTCATCATGGATCGGAAGGCTTCATTACGAATATGCAGGAAAATACATCGCTGAATTTTCGGGAAGATACGACGGTTCCTATATTTTCGATGATGGTAACCGTTGGGGCTTTTTCCCTTCAGGTTCAATGGCATGGAGAATTTCAGAGGAAGACTTTTTCGGCATTAACGATATCAACAGCCTAAAAATCAGGGGCTCCATTGGCACAGCCGGGAATGACAATGTAACGGCTTTTCAGTTCCAAAACAATTTTGTGCTTGGGAATTCATATGTTTTCGGGAATACGCTCAGTACGGGCATAACTGCCGGGACGCCTCCCAATCCTGATATTACCTGGGAAAAATCGACCAATTATAACTTCGGAGTGGACTTCGGTTTGTTCGACAATAAACTGACCGGTGAATTCGACTATTTCTACCGTTATTCATACGACATCCTTAAAGAGAGGATCCGCGTCATTCCGGAAACTTACGGAGCAAGTCTTAGTTCAGAAAACTATGCCAAAATGGATGTAAGGGGAATCGAATTCTCTTTGAATTACAATAACCGCCTCGGAGATTTTAAATACACGATTGGCGGAAATATCGGGTGGGCAAAAGATAAAGTGATCTACATTGACGAAGTGGAAGGAATTGAAGACTGGCGTACGGCGATAGGCCATCCGCTTAACCGGATCTGGGCTTATGATGATGCCGGCATAATACGCGACCAGGCAACACTTGATGCACTGCCCGAAGGTTTTAAGCAATGGGGTGATGATGCTACTCTGGGAGGTATTCTCTATAAAGATATCAGGGGAGAAAACCGCTCGGAAGGCGCCGATGGCAAAATTGACGCAAACGACATGACTTATCTTTCCGACAACGCTATCCCGCGAATCAATTATGGAATAAATCTGGAAGGAGAATGGAAGAACTTCACCGTGAGTGTCCTGTTCCAGGGTGTGGGAGCCTATGATAAGATCATGAGTACAAAAGACACACCTAATGGTGGTGTTTTCCAGGGCGGAAGCAGACCTTATTTCGAATTATGGGTAGATCATTGGACTCCGGAGAACACGGAGGCCCGCTACCCAAGAGCAGCAACCTATTCATGGAATCAGTACGGGATATATGCATCCAAATTCTGGATCAGGAACGGAGCTTACCTGAGACTGAAAAACCTGAATATTGCCTATACCCTTCCCCGCGAATGGACCTCCAGAATACTTGTCGATAAATGCCAGGTTTATCTCAATGCAACAAACCTGTTTTACCTGTCTGGCTTTATGGAAACTGACCCGGAACAATATATGCTGGATTCCTACCCGATCATGCGATCATTTTCTGCCGGACTAAGTATTAACTTTTAATCTCTGAAAAATGAAAAATATACTTTTTGCCTTAGTTCTGCTCTCATCCTTTCTGTTTGAAAATTGTGATAATCTGGATGTTAAAAATATGAGCGCCTTCGATCCCGATGACGTATGGAATGATGAAGCATTGGCAAGCGCTTACCTGACTGACTTGTATGCGACACTTCCCGGCTGGCCTGTTAATGATGGCGGAAACGCCGATGAAAGTGACGGAATTTTAGAACAGGGAGATATTCAGACCACAACCAGTAATTTTAAATACTGGCCCTATACCACGATCCGGAAAATTAATGTACTGCTGAACGAGATTGATAATGGAACGTTGTCAAACGATATTAAATCAACTATCAGGGGACAGGCTTACTTTCTCCGGGCTTTCCATTATTTTAAAGCAGTCGTGTATCATGGAGGAGTCCCGATTATTAAAACGCCGCAGTTACTGACCGACGACCTGATGGTGCCAAGAAACACGACAAAGGAATGTTTCGATTTTATCATCGAAGATTTAGATAATGCGATTTCAGCACTTCCCGACCAGTTTACAGGCAGTGATTACGGAAGGATTGACAAAGCTGCGGCTTTAGCTTTCAAAGGAAGAGTGTTACTGTTTAAAGCCAGTCCCCAGTTTAATCCTTCCAATCCTTATGGAAATGCTTACTGGCAGGAAGCTTATGAAGCAACAAAAGCAGCAAAAGAAAAACTCGTGACACTGGGATACGGTCTGGTCGATAATTATGATGACATTTTTATGACTGAAGGACATAAGGAGGCCGTTCTTGCGGTTGTTTATACCAATCCGGGAAAAGTGAATGGCAGGCAGGAAACCGGTGTAAGGCCATTATCACAATCCATGAACGCAACCGGATCTGATCAGCCCATTTGGAAACTGGTTGGCTCCTACCCGATGGCTGATGGAAAACAACCCGGAGCTTCTGAAAAGTATGCCTATGATATTCAGTCATATTGGGAAAACCGGGATGACCGCTTCTATTCAACAATCGCCTATAATGCATGCATCCTGCCGCTTGGAGTCAGTAACGACCGCCGGCAATACAATGACGGTATTGTAGGTGATCCGCTCGACGCTTTTTATCCCGGAGCCATGTACCACCGCACCGGCTTTTATTGCAGGAAAGGGATTGACAATGCGCTCAGCCAGGCTGAAGTGGATCTGAATGCTGTTGACTGGCTCGAGATCCGTTTTGCTGAAGTCCTGATGAATTATGCTGAAGCAGCCAACGAAAAAGGTTATTCGGATGAAGCACTGTCCATTTTAAAGCAAATCAGGTCACGTGCAGGGATCGAGCCTGGAAATGACGGGATGTACGGTCTGACTGCATCCTCAAAAGAAGAGATCAGGGAAGCTATTCATCTCGAAAACTACATTGAGTTTGCGTTCGAAGGAAGACGATTCTGGGAATTAAGAAGGTCCCGGAAACTGCATACGATTATCAATGGCATGCATAAATACGGGTTACGCTCTGTCTTAAAGTCAGAACTTGATCCTCTTGCTAATGTAGCCTACCTGCCCGGCGATTTTAATTATTCTGTTTTGGAAATTGAAAACGACGGGACAAAAGAAATGTACGTACCTGAAACTTATTATTTTTTCCCCATCGCGCAGGACGAGATCGAAAAGAATACCAGTCTGAAACAAAACACAGGTTGGGATAGCGGAACATTTAATCCGGTATTGGAATAAATTTCAGATCTCGTGCACATAACCCGAAAGGCCGGTATCAATATGTCCGGCCTTTTCTTAACTTCAAACATATCGAAACAGTTTCCGTTATGAATTATAAACCAGTCACAATGAATCGAGTAATGCTTCTGCTGGTGCTTATCGGCTTGTCTTTAAATATTCGTGCACAATCCGACTTTTCAGTTTACCAAACGGATCAGTTCAAAATCGTTTTAAACGGTGAAGGTTTTATCAAAGAGTTGTCTGACAAAAAAAACGGCGTGAATTATCTGGCCACACAGCAGCCGGCATCATTGTTAAACATCCGCTGCAAAGGGGTACATGAAACTCCGTCTTCCATGACAGTCAATGGGAACCTGCTATTCTTTAACTTTAAAAAGAATCAGGTTGTTGCAACGGTAAGAGCCACTAAAAAAAGATCTTATCTGACATTCGAGTTGATCAAAATTGAACCTGCGGAAAAAGCAGAATTAATCATTTGGGGGCCATACCCTCTAACGATCAGGGAAACCGTAGGGGAAACCGTAGGGGTGGTCCGGAATGATCAATTTGCCATCGGGATACAGACGCTGAATATCAAAACACTTGGCGGTTACCCCAATGAAGAAAATGACATTGAGCCTTCCTTTAATATTTTTGAGAATAAGGATCTGGCTGATCTTGAAGACTCACAAAAAAACGTTGTTTTATACCGCGGACAAACAGCCAAACCGGAAAGCTTTGGAAGCGTCATCCAGGCGTACTGCAGGGACCGAAGCGAAGAACGGATCATCTCGAACTGGGAACACGACTTTTATACTGCTCCCGCGTTTAACGATGGCGGAGTAATTGGTTCAAAAATTGCATTGTTTGGCTGTTATCCTGAACATACACTGGAAATCATTGGACAGATCGAAACGGACGAAGAACTGCCACATCCGGTCATTGACGGAGAATGGGCAAAAACATCTCCATTGGCTTCAGCTTCCTATCTGATCATTGATTTTGGAGAAAACACGATCACAGAAGCGTTGGAGCTCACAAAAAAAGCAGGTCTGAAATATCTCTATCATGGAGGGCCTTTTGAAACCTGGGGACATTTCCTGCTGAATCGGAAGTCTTTCCCGGATAACTGGGAGAGCATGAAAAAATGTGTCGAAACAGCAGAGAAACAAGGAATTCACCTGGGGGTGCATACACTGTCCAATTTCATTACAACCAACGATCAATATGTTACACCAGTTCCCGATCAACGGCTTGCGCAGGTAGGTTCTTCGGTGCTGTTATCGGACATGGATGAACTTGCAACTGAAATTGCAGTTCAGTCGCCGCGATTCTTTAGTCAAATGAAAAACAACAACCTTCATGCGGTTTTGATTGGATCAGAGATTATCCGGTATAAGGAAGTTTCGTCGGCTGAGCCCTGGCTTCTAAAAGAATGCATTAGAGGAGCATTTGGGACCAAACCATCGTTTCATAAGAAAGGAGATCAGATCGCCAAATTAATGGATCATGGATATAAGACTTTTTTGACTGACACAGAACTTAGCCGGGAAGTTGCACAAAATATAGCCTCTTTATTCAACTACACCGGATTAATCCAAATATCATTCGATGGACTGGAAGGAAACTGGTCCACTGGTATGGGACAATACGGATGTCAGCTATTCGTCAAAACATGGTACGATCAACTTAGTCCCGCCTTAAGAGATAGGATTATCAACGACGCCAGCATGCCCGGGCATTTCAACTGGCACATCAACACCCGCTATAATTGGGGAGAACCCTGGTATGCAGGATTCAGGGAAAGTCAGACCCAGTACCGGGTAAAGAATCAGGATTATTACCGTAGGAATTTTATTCCGTGTATGCTGGGATGGTTCAATATGGCTGCAGAAACCAGTCTTGAAGATATGGAATGGCTGCTGGCGCGCGCTGCAGGATTCAATGCCGGCTTTGCGTTTTGTGTGGATTTAAAAACAGTTAAGCAAAATGGGAAAAGCGATGCCATTTTTGAAACCATCAAACAATGGGAATCGGCCCGATTAGCCGGAGCTTTCAATTCATCGCAAAAGTCCAGGATGGAGAATGTAGATAATGAGTTCCATCTGGAAACTGTAAAACCGGGAGAATGGAGACTTTTCCCGTATCAGGTAAAACGATATGTGCATGAACAACGGGTCCGGCAACCGGGAGAACCGGTTTTCAGTACCTTTGATTTCGAGAATCCCTGGAACAGCCAACCCATGATGTTCACGATGAATCTGCTACCGAAAGAAAACAGTGCGGGCTCTTCCCTTGAAAAGATCATCATTGAAGTGAATAACTATTCCCGGGTCGAAATTTCTGTTCATGCAGAACCTTTTCAAATTTTAAAGTCTGATGGAAGTACGAAGCTTCAATTATTTGATAAAAACTGGAAATTACTGAAAGATATCGAATTGAAAGACAAGATACCGTCCCTTTCACAAGGTAAGAACACCATTGTTTTTGATGCTGTTTTTACAGACGAAGGTTCTTCAAAAATTAAAATCGAAATGAAAACCGCAGGAGAACCGGAACGCGTAATAACTTCCGGTAAAAATCTTTAGACATCAGTTATGAAGTATATTCCACGCATATCGGTTTTGTTGTTTTTGGGATTACTATCCTTTGCTGTTCCGGCCCAAAAGAATAGCTTCAAACACCGGGGGTTCTACCTGCATGAGGGTTGGTTTTTTAATTATCCCTTTGCAGTGAGGACCTGGGAGAGGGACGATTTTGCAAAAATGTTCCGGCTTTTATATCGAATGGGATACGACCAGGTAGGGATTTGGCCGATGCTCGAAGCTATTCCGATGCCGCTGAATAAAGCGGATGAACTTGCTCTTTACGAATTCCGTAAAACAATTGATGATGCCCACACCGCATCGTTGGAATGCTGGTTGGTCCAATGCCCAAATCTTACGCCTGATATTTTAATTGCCGGCAAACCCTGGAAACAAAGAAATCCCTATCATGTCTGGAAACAGGTGCGGCTGGACGCCTCGTCAGAGGCAGAGCCTTATCTTGCTCACCGCAGGGCGATGATTGAAATTCTGAATAATGCCGATGCTTACGTTACCATTGATGGCGATCCCGGCGGATATGCCGGAGCCAAACCCGAGGACTGGCTAAAAGTTTTCCTGTCCGACCGTTCCGCATTGAACCAGTTTGGAACGAATCCTTCTCACCAACGACTAATCCCCTGGATTTGGTGCGGGTGGGGTACTGAAAGCGTGTGGGGGGGTAACCCGGAGAACCCACCCTCGCAGATCAGTCCTTTTACCAATGCTACGATGAAGTTGTTGAAAACGGCAATGCCAGATCCCTGGGAGTTGCTTGCCGGCCGCTCCCACCGGGACGATTGGGCCAATGGCCGTGTCAATATTGAACTTGCAGATTCACTCGGGTTAATGGACCGTTCAACGATCTTTTGCTATGAGGCTATCGAGTTTGAGCCAACTCCACCTGCTGCCATTCTGCAATTCAATCAGATACGCCGCATTCTTAAAGAAGAATCAGGCTTTGCCGAATCTGCCTCAGGCGTGTTTGGAAATGCGCAACAACCTTTAATGGTATTGCCAAACCTCTACTTTTTTGCCAAAGGATCAACCGATCTTAATTACTTAGACAAACCGGATGAAGAAATCCTCACAGATTTTGCGCATTTTCTTGGTGGCCCGGCAGACTTGCTGGTGCCGGCCTGGGATTGTCTGAACCGCGGTCTTGAAATGCTCCCTGTCAACCTTCCTCAACAACTTAGATCTGTTAAATTGAAAAGTGAATCTTCACAGTTCATTCCGGGTGGACCAGAACGATACGTCAATATTCTGGCAGAACAGGCGGAAAGCCGCATTAGATTACTACAGGCAATTAAAGAACCCGCATGCACGGATAAGAAGGCTGCAGAAAAGATAGCTGAAGGCATAACTGCACTGGTAAACTGGTGGAATGTTCACCATTACGTAAAAGATGGTGATCATGACCAACCTTTTAATTTGGATTTTGTGCACCCGTCTCAGGTTTCAATCCTGCGTAGCTGGTGCAAACAAAATGTAAAAAACCCGGTGGTTGTTTCTGGTTTAGTAACCAAAATAATATCAGAAAATAAAACACTTTCTGAATCACAAGCCATTCAAACATTGGAGAGGCTATTTCCCAAATAACCAGCCCCCCGCACTTTCCGGTAGGTACAGTTCTTCATTTTGCATAACTCGCACTGATATTCCCGGTAATTTACCCGGGAACCTATTCCGATCAGTCCGCTGATCGATTTGACCGGTATCATCAGCGACGATGGCGTCAGACTGACCCCGCAGGTTTTTCCGTTAAACAACGGGAACAGGGCCTGCTGACCCGAGACCGGCCATTGGCAATAGCCCGGACTGTAGCGATTGGTCATTTTCTCTCCTGTAGCTGCCAGTTCACCAGCCAGCATCTGCTGCATCCGGTCGCCGGCCGCTTCTGCAATAAACGAACCGGCCACATCATACAGATAGCCCAGTACAGGATTATCTCCGGCCAAAAGATTTTTTGATTTTGCACTGATCAGTTCTCCTGCTGTACAAATGAAGAAAGCGATCCGTTCGCTGTTCCGGATCTCCCTCTTTATCATTCTTCCAACATGGAATTCAACTCCTCCGGCCAACAGCGAAGTTCTCTTACCGTCCATTTCTATTCCGTCCATGATCCGGTAAGCTGCCCGGATATCCGGCAATTTCTCAGCGAACCGGACGACCTCATCCAGATAAGAACAGAAGGGTTCCGGACAGCCGCCGGGGAATCCCAGAACAGCCTCCATGTCTGAACGGTTTATGACTAAATCGCTGAAGTGAAATGTAAATTCTTTAATCATCAAAGCAAGATGTTTCAAATAGGTTTTGCAGGTTGACTCCCCTGCCAAAGTTACCAAGAATAACCAATTCGGTCGGGCCTGTTGATCCGGCTAATGGTTCTGCTGAAAAATCATCGAATACGCCCTGCAGAAATACCTGTTTCCCACCGGTTATTCTCACATGGCCCTTGCAACGGATGTTTTGATCCCTGATCTTTCCGATGAAATGTTCCAGCTTCCCGCGCGATATTTCGCGGGCGGTCTTGATCACAACCGACTCCAGGTCGGGACGGGAACTTTGACCCTCCGTGTCTTCACCAACAGGAAAGAGGTTAAGGGCCCTGTTTCGTTCTTTTATGTCCACCTGCGCATAGGTTGCTTTTACAATCCGGGCAAAAGGATTGATCTTTCTTACTTCATCCATAACCACTTCTGTCTCGAATGCGGCTAAGTCCGTTTTATTGATGATAATCGTATCGGCAATCCGTAATTGATGCAGGATCCGGTTTCGCAGATGGATGGATCGTGAAAAATTCAGGGCATCGACCACCGACCAGACATGGGCAAGATAAACTTTATTCTTCAATTCCGGCGCCAGCAGGATCTGCCCAAGAGAGACCGGATCGGACATCCCTGATGCTTCCATGATCAGACTGTCGGGCTTTACGTCATCAATAAACGCAGCCAGCGACTTTATAAACGAGCCCAGCAGACACACACAAAACACCGATCCGTTATTGATTTCCAGTATCCGGTAATTGCCCAATTGCTGAATTTCCCTCCCATCGATGTTCACCGAAGAGAATTCATTCTGAATAATTGCAACTCTTCCTTTTCCCTGGTTTTGTCCAAGGAAATGCTTTAGGAAAGAAGTCTTTCCGCTACCTAAAAAACCGGTTACCAAATACAATGGAATACTCATTTTATGCATTTTGTCTCTTTGCCCTTAAATTCCCGCTTTCGCGGGAATGAATGATTAAGACAGGGCATTTTCGATTGCTTTAACAATTTCCGACTTAGGGGGTATCTGGCTGATGAAACTCACTTTCCCGTTGATACAGGTTGTCGGCACATTCTGAACACCCAGGCTCAGCATCATCCGAATGCCGTCTTTTCCCTTGATCTTGTATTCCGTGACAATCACCCGATCGCCAAAATCAGATGCCGCCTGTTTTACAGCTTCCATCATGTACTGACACGGAGCGCACGACGATGAATCGAGTGTGATCACATCAATCACGACTTTTCCTTCTATCCAATGGCCCTCCATATTCAATGGTTCAAGTGAGGAGCTTTGCTTCATTTCGCGAACAACTTGCCTGGAATACTCATCATAAACCATTTCAGTAACAGCAACCAGATTCGATTCAGGGGTATCCATTGGCAGATCACATCCGGGCGCCAGGATGAATCCCTGATTTCCTCCAAGATCGAGACAGGTCACTGCCTCCTTCCTCGAATCCTGTTCATTGCCAAGCAGCAAAACACTGGTTAACTTTAGGTTTCCTCCAAAACTGATCCCTTTGCTCAGAGCGATCTCTTTCACGTAATCAAGGGGAATATTCTCGTCGATTGAGATATTGTCGGGATCGCAGTCACACATCACTTCGATGTTTTGTTGTGCATGTCCGCAAACGAAAAAAGAGCTGTATTTGTTTTTTGCCCGGACAAAATCAAAGATCAAGCCAGCTGAGGGACTTACAAATGTCTTAAACGAATCAGGATCAATCTGACTGGTCATAGGATCAACCACAGCGATCACATCGCAACCGGCATCGATCAGCATCCCGGCATGCCTGATCCCAACCCGCGTACAAAAATTCATGACCTCATTCACACGGTCCGGATCTTCAAACATATTCATAAAAATATCCGTACCCATCAGGTGCAAGGCCAACGTAAAAGGTCCCGTGATCAATCCGTACAAGGCAAGTTCCGGGTATTTTTTGCGTAACCGGGAGGCAGCTTCCAACTCAACAGGGAAGCGACCGTCTGTTTTAACCGGTAATTGCAGTTCACTTAGCTTCACGCCTTCAGCCAATGGATGCGAGATCACAGCCGGCGGATTTTCTTTACTCCAGGCAAGTCTGCAACCAAGGATCTCTGCTTCGATCTGAAGGTCAAATACCACAGGAATACCATCTGGCTTGTACATTTCAACGGCCTTGCTGATGCCCTCGATAATATTTTTTGAAGATTTCAGATAGGCTTCTGCGTCCACGCCAATGAGCTTACCGCCATGAACACCCACAAAAGGAACCCATGGAGCATGTTCAGTCTCTTCGAGTCTGAAAGCACGTTCCAGTAATTTTAACCCTTCCATCAGTTATGCAGATTTCCTGTTTAAGAATTCGACGAGACCCTGTGGATCAGCTGAATAATGATCTGCCCCTATTCTGTTGCAAAAATCCGTATTTACCGGTGCCCCGCCTATAACAACCATTGTTCCGGGAACTGCTTTCTTGATCTCCTCGGTGATGCGCTGCATATTGACCATCGTAGTAGTCAGCAGTGCGGACAAACCCACCACAGCTCCCGGATTTTCATTGAGTGCAACAATAAATTTTTCAGAATTGACATCGGTTCCCAGGTCGATTACCTTGTAGCCGCTCCCCTCAACCATCATTCCAACCAGGTTCTTGCCAATATCATGCAAGTCGCCCTGAACGGTCCCGACAATAAAGGTTCCCTTTTGTTTGGCTGCGCCTGATAAAAAATGAGGCTTAAGGTGGATCATAGCCGTACTCATCGCCTTGGCCGACATGAGCACCTGAGGAACAAACACCTTGTTCTCACGAAATTTAATGCCCACCCGTTCCATACCGGGCATCAGGCCTTTAGAAAGAACATCCTGCGGGTTAATCCCTTCATCCAGTGCTTTGCGGGTAATTTCGTCGGCTCCCTCCTGCCCTTTCATCTGAGGGGGATAAGGAGATGCTAAGTTGATCTTGCCAAATTCAATACATTCAGCGAGTTTAGTTAAAAGTTCATTCATTGTTATTGGTTTTTCAGGAATTTAATTTCAAAAGTACCCGCTAAATAATTTTCAAAAAATAGTAATTTTTGTGATAAAGATGGATTATATTACTTTCCTAAAATAAAATCAGCATGATCATCAGAAAACGCTTCTATAAATTTCCGTCTTACCTGATCGAAGAACAGAAAAACAACCCGTTAACCAGGGATCTTTATCTATGCGAACTAGCTGAAATTCTGGTTAGGCGGGAAACGCTCTGGTCTGAAAATATTAAACTGGAGGATCACTTATTAATTTACTGTACAAAAGGAGAAGGGATCATCCAAATCGCGAACGATCTCATCCCTTTCAGTCAGAATCAGTACTGTATTATTCCTCAGGGCTTTGTTCTTAAAATTCAAACCGGGCAGACCGATCCATGCATTTTCATGACCTGTAAGTTCAACGGAGATAAAAGCAGGATCATGGAAAAAGATTTCACTGTAGTACGGGACCTGATTCCCTCTGTCAATAACAGGGTTGCCAACCGGATGATGCTATTCGACGAGTTGTTCAACAACCTGACAAAAGGTTTTTACAATGCAAATTATCCGTACATTAACCTATGTTTTGGCCATCTGCTGGCAACCTTTATCTATGCCAGCCGAACCAGCGATGATCTGATGGAGGAGCAAAACCCCGGTATCAGCCGTTCGATCCAGCTTATGGAGCAAAGTCTGAATAAGAAACTGACACTGGATGACATTGCCGAAGAGGCGGGTTATTCGCCATCCTACCTGACCACCATTTTCCGGAAGAAAACCGGGTACAGCCCTTTAAGCTACTTCTCTCATTTAAAAATCAGCAAGGCTTGTGAATACCTCGACTTCAGCAAGATGAAGATCAAAGAGATTGCTTTTCTGATGGGCTATTCCGATCCCTATTATTTTTCAAAAGACTTTCAGAAAAAAATGGGGTTATCGCCCCGCAATTACCGGAAAAGGGTGGTCGGGAAAAAATAGCCTTATTGTCGGTTACATAAATTACTGCATCGTCCGTTCAGGGTGATCACCATCCCGGATTTTGTGTCAGGTTGCCATTAACGAATATCTCGGATTGTGGTATTGGATAAAGATACATTTTTTCATCCCATACCCGGTCCTGTATTTTTTTCTTGCTGTACTGATAGGCGCTGCCATTTTTCTCAATCGAGACCCCATTAATCGTTTTTACTGATTCGCCCGTTTTCCAACGGCGGATATCCCAAAAACGATGATCTTCAAAAGCCAGCTCAACACGACGTTCGTTCCGGATCCGCTTTCTGAAAGCATCCCGGCTGTTGTCACCGGTAATAGCAGGCATTTTCGCATATACGCGGATCCTGTTCAATGCCTCGCGCGCTGATATGGTATAGGTATCATCTTTATAATCGGGTCCATTCCGTTCATTCAACGCTTCGGCATAATTGAGCAAGATCTCTGCATAGCGGAATAAGATATAGTGATGCGGCTTTTTGACGGGGCTTGTCGGGCTTAATGAAACTGTTTGATCAATGTATTTCTTCAGGTAGTAGCCGGTTAAGGTCGCGCCATTGATCGGCAGCCCGTTTTTGCCTCCTGTATACGTTTCAATTACTGTCCCCATCAAAGGAGAACCGTTGTAAGCAATCGTTTTATAAAAACGGGGGTCGCGGTTTAAGTAAGGATTCGCAGCATGTGTGGGGTTATCCCAGTCGAAAGGTGTACCATCTTTCATCTCAAAGGCATCAACCAAATTCTGAGTTGGTGTATTTCCGCTATTCCCGCCTTCAAACCCGATGGGCAGGTTTCTGCCTTCAAAATCATTGCTGTCGCCATTCCTCCTTTCAAAAATAAGTTCTTTGGCGGTTAACACATTATTCCCGTTACTAAACAAATTCACATCGGGTACCAGGCGATACCAATCGCCTAAATCTGCTTTTGAAATGAGGTCGCCGGCAGCTCTTGCTGCAAGGTCCCATTTCGAGGCATCACCCGTTTGATTATGCAAAGGGCTGGCCGCATATAAAAGTACGCGCGACTTAAGCGCTAAGACAGCACCTTGGTTGGCGCGCCCGGTTTCCAGGTAGAAGCTACGGTATGAAACAGGTAAAAACGGCGCTATTTCGTCACACTCTTTTACAATAAAATTAACGACCTCGCTAAAGGAAGATTTTTGAACCTTATTGATTTCATCCACCTGATACGACCTTGTAAGTAACGGAATATCGCCGTACCTTTTGGCTAATTCGAAAAAGAAAAAAGCCCGCAGGAATCTCGCTTCATAGGGATAAACTTTTGCCTTTGCCAAATCATCTTCGTAATTAGCATTATGCTGAAAACGTTCAAGCTCCTCTAAAGAATAATTCTCCAGAAAAATATTGGCCGAGCGGATGGCGCGATAATAAAATCCCCAGTTATTGTCAATTGTATTGACAGGACTCCATACATTATTGTAAATATCGTACACCTGGTTGTTTTGCCATGTATAGACGGCATTATCGGTAGCGGCTTCACGAAGAGCACCGTCCAACGCGCCATATTCATTCTGTAACTGGCCATAAATATGGGTTACATTTTTTTCCAGTTCATCAAAGTAGCCGTATGCAAAATCCTTTGATTGTCCGGTTGCTTCGTCAAAATCAAGATAGTTACAACCCGATAAGGCTATCATTAAACAAACAGCGGTAATATATTTTTTGCACATGATCATTCATTTTTAAAAGTTAATTTTCAATCCGAGAAATAAAGCGGTTAAATCGGGATATCCGACGCTCAATCGTTCCGGACTCAGATATTTTACATGATCTAATGAGAACAGATCATTCGCTCGGGCATATATCTGACAGTTATTCAGTTTAATCTTCCCGGTTAAGGATTGAGGGAAATTGTAATACACATTCAGATTTCTGAGCGTTACGTAAGATCCGTCTACAAGCCATTGCGTACTGTTCCTGAAATTATTGGCATTTTCAAGTGTCGATAATCTTGGAAGGCCGGCAGTCTCCTTAGTAGTCTCGGTCCATCGGGTATTGCCATTCAGGTACCATTCTGAAATATTGGTATTGTTTCGCAATGGCCAATAAACACTGGCCGTATTAAGTACTCTGCTGTAATTGGTCACTCCCTGAAAAAGAACATCAACCCCAAATCCCCTGTACTCAAATCCTAATTTTAAACCAAAATAAATTTCAGGAATTGTGGTCGAATATCCTTTTGCGACTTCATCATACTGGTCGATCACATGGTCGTTGTTTTGATCTTTATATTTAATATCCCCTGGCCTTACATCTGAGAATTTCTGTGTCAGACTGTTGTTAATATCGTCCCAATCATTAAAATATCCAATTGCTTCCAAACCAAAAAATTGTCCAACCGGTTTGCCTTTTCTTGAAAGATAGTCATAAGGCTTATAACCTTCATAATTTTCAACAACATCGGACTTTACAAATGAAAAATTACCTTTCACATAGTAGTTGAAAGCCCGTGTATTCTCATTCCATGCCATGGATAATTCATATCCTTTGTAGTCGTTTACTCCCGCACAAATATCGGGAAGAGGAATACCAATCGCCGAGGAAACAGTCGTACTGCCGCTTACTAAGATATCGCTGCGCCTTTCATAAAATACATCAGCGGTGAAAGCCAGTTTATTGAAAACCTTCAGATCCAGACCCAGATTGTATTTATCTCCGGTTTCGGGATTTAATTTCTTCATAGCCAGAGGCCCTTCTTTCGTTCCGCCGTATGCTACATTCCCGTCTTTAAAATAATACCCGTTTCCTCCGATCCAAAACTGCCTGTCCAGTTCATAGTCCAGATTATCTAATCCGGATTGACCCCATGAGGCACGAAGTTTAAGCAAATCAAATACTTTTGAAGTAAAAAAGGGCTCATTGGAAATGAGCCATCCAGCCGAAACTGCCGGATAGGTGCGAAATTGATCTCCCTGACTTAACACACTTGTACCATAATGGTTAACGACAATGTCAACCAGATACCGGTCTTTGTATTCATAGCCGACCGTTCCTAAAAGGTACTGCTTCTTTCTGGTCGTATTTCTGCCGGAAGGAATCAGTGACTCCTGTTTATACATAGCACTGACATTCAACATATTGCCTTCAAATGATCGGTTGTATATCAGTTTACCCTCTGCTCCGGAACGGATGTACTGATCGGAAAGTGAACTGGTATAGGTAAGGGAGCTTTCGTCACCAAACACAGCAGAATTTTTAGTTACTGCTCCTGAAACCGGATCTATGACCGGTGTGTTTACTTCATAAGCATAACTTTTTTTCTGACTTTCCGCGTAGGTTGCATTGTTATCATATGAAACTGCCGCCTCAGCGCTTAAGCCGGTTACAACCATTGAAAGGTCTTGTATAATCCGCATATCCGATTGCAGCATCCTCATGTTCTTTTTGGAGTAACCAACACTTGCGATATTGGCAATAGGGTTGGTTTTATAAATGTTATCACTGCCCCAGAATCCATTTTGCGTGAATACAGGAAAGGCAGCAGAAGGGATGCCTACCATATTGCCGTAAATTGCCGCATCGGATGAATTGGGTCCCTTGTTTTCGCGAAGCATTCCCAACATGGTTAGTTTCACAAGAGTGGTTTTAGTGGCGTTGATATCCAGATTGGTACGGATATTAAGACTGTAGTTTTTCTCCTGTGTTGAAAAACGTCCGTCATATTCGGTGTATTTTGGATCAAGTATGCCGATATCGTTCTTGTAGTTGATCACACTGAAATAACGGATTCGTTCTCCTCCTCCGGTAAATGTCATGTTTAGCTGATGGTTTTTACTGTGTTCGCCCAATCCTTCTTTCATCCAATCAACATTTGGATACAGGTCAGGATCACCGGTTCCGGAAGCAAAAGCATCCAGATCAGCAGGACTGTAGCGGGCAGGCAAACCATCGTAGTACAAGGCTTCGTTTACCGCTTTTGCATATTGGGATGCATTGGCCATTTGTGGAAGGTTAATGGGCAATCCAATGCCCTGTTTATAATCCACAGTAATTTTCTTTGCATTATAACTTCCCCTCCTGGTGGTGACAACGATAACTCCGTTTGCTCCGCTGGCTCCCCAAAGGGCAGTGGCTGCGGCATCTTTCAGCACGCTGATGCTTTCGATTTCTTCTTTCGCCAAATATCCCCAGGGCCTGGGAAATCCATCAACGATAATCAAGGTGGAATATTTTTGCCCCCGGATAGCCAGCGGGGTAACTCCCATAAGTGCATCTGAAACAGCAACCGAGGCATCCTTATTGATCTCATCAGCGTCAACAGTAGTAACAGCCTGCGTTTTACGTATTTCTGTTATCCGGGCATTTCCCATATTCACGATCTCATCGGACCTGTTCAATTCGATTTCAACCTGGTTATCCCCTTTTATCTTAACCTGTTTGCTTTTAGCGTCGGCATAAACAACCTCTATCACATCAGCTTTTAAGGTATTAAGCGTAAATGTTCCATCTTCCTTCGACAAGGTGTTGTTTGATGAAATTCCAGCCTCAAAGATCAAGGCGCCGGCGACAGGCTGACCAAGTTGGTCTTTGACTTTTCCGGTTATTTTTTTCTGGGCATTTGACGTAAAAGTTAAACCTACAACAAATCCCAGTATATATATCGCTTTTTTCATGTTTATTCAAGATGAGTTTGTGAATAAATTGTTTGCTTACCAACCCGGATTTTGAATCAATCCATATTTCTTGTTGACCTCAGTAACGGGAATCGGATGAAGAAAATAATGGTCATCCCAGTTTAGTGCTGAATTCCTTTTATTCAACACATTAACATGGTTATAACTGAAGGTTGAACCTGTTTTGGTGATCTCTAAGCCGCTGAGATTGTAGGTCGATTTCCAGATATCGCTTCGTTTCCATCGGGTCAGATCAAAAAAGCGAACTTCTTCGTAGGCTAATTCAAGGACCCGTTCACGAAGTATGGCCTCCCTGAGCTGGCTTTGATCCAATCCTGTATTTAACTCCGGCATGCCTGCTCTTTGCCTGACCATATTGATGTAGGGGTATGCCTCAGCGGATCTGCCCATTTCATTGAATGCTTCGGCAATGCTTAAATAAATTTCAGGCAGTCGTAATATTGGCCATTCACAAAATTTGCCAATGTTTGTTGTCAAATCCTGGTAAAATTTGCGAATGCTAAAACCTGTATATTTAATCATCACGTATTTTTTATATTCGCGTCCGCCAATGTAGCATTCAGCTTTTCTTCCTGCATAGGCGTCTCCATTGACAATACAGGTTTCATACAGGCGGGGATCACGGACCGGCTTCCCGTTTTTAAAAAACGGGTTGGCGGCATGTTCCGGATTATTCCAGTTGAAATCGGTCCCATCGGCCATCGGGAACATATCAACCAGGTTAAGGGTCGACACGGCGACACCATAGCTAATTTGTTTAAATTCCATTAAGCTGGCATTGTATGTGGTGTGCCATCTGGAAGAAATCAAAATCTCACCATTATTGCGGTTAAAATGGCTGGCCTGGAAATCAGCTCTTGGATTTCCTGTTTTAACCAAATCATATTGACCATTTTCTTCCTTCTCCCGCATAAAATCCAAGCCTGCATCAAGTGCCCTTTGCCACCGCGCCTGATCTTTATTGCCATACCAGACATATCTTTTATCAGCAGCCTCTCCGGCTGTATAAGGCTGATCATCATTAAACAACGGACTTGCAGCAAATAACAATACCCTTACTTTCAGGGCCATGGCTGCGGCCTTCGTCATGCGTCCGTCATCGGCCGCGGGTACACTCCAGGGCAGCACGGCGGCAGCCTCATCGATTAGCGCAACAATTTTATTCACATATTCCTCAACAGTTAGTCGCTCAGTAGTAAAGTTATCCTGTGGCTGATAGGAACGGCTGATCCATGGCATTCCCCCGTAATACCGCAGCATGTTTGAATTATGATAAGCGATGATTAACTTAGCTTCAGCTTTGCGAATATCCTTTTCGTTTTGAGTCATATCAGGAACCCGGTCCACATTTTCGATGAACAAATAGGCTCTCCTGATCCCACTGCATGGGCCGCGCCCGGAATTATCATCATCAAGCCGATAAGCCAGATTACCGCCACCTGTTGCAGAGTTACTGGTTCCAAAATAATCCACTATACCCCCCGATTTGGGACTATCTGCCAGATCGGTAATCGATTCCAGCATGCAATATTTTAGTCGCCCGAGTACGGGCAAACCCTCGGGAAGCGAACGATAGACCTCGGCTAAGGCTTGTTCTGCATAGACCTTTTTTGAATAAACTTCATCAATGTTAACATCTGTACTGGTGCTTTTCTCGAGAAAGTCATTGCCGAATTTTAAGTCCTCGCATCCGGAAAGTAACATGAGGACAACAGAGCTGAATGTGATATATTTTGTCAGTTTTTTCATTTTATTCCGTATTAAAGCGTAATATTTACTCCCAAATTGTAAATCTTAACGATGGGGTAGGTATCCTGAGAATTTGGATTGCTCTCCGGATCCATTAATTTGAATTTATCGAAAGTAAGCAGATTATAGCCGGTTAACTGGATCCCCAATTGGGAAATGCCAAGCTGTTTTAAAATACGCTTATTCGGGAAGCGATAACCCAAACTTATATTTTTAAGCCTGATATACGATCCGTCGCGGATAAATAAAGTGGAGGTCCTGTAGTTATAGGACATGCTCACTGCAGAGACACGGGGCATTGTGGCAGTTTCCGCCGTTTCAGGGGTCCACCGTTCATCGGCATGAAACTGAAATAAGCCCCGGGCTTCGCCTCCAAAAGGTTTACTGATATAGTCTGCAATCAACAGCGAACGCTGCGCCGCACCGGCCCAGTTCATCGTAAGCGTAAAACCATGACTGGCAATTCCATAGTTTAAACCGGCGACATAAGCAGGCCGGTTCGGATTTCCAATATGAGTCACATCATCAGGAGTAATAAACTCATCGTCGTTCAAATCCTTGTATTTTACATCACCGGGATATACGGGTTGCTTTGGATCAGGCAAGCCGCTGATGAGTGTTCCATCTTCGTTAAAGTCTCCTGTGTTATAAAAACCTTCAGAAACGTATCCGAACCGTTCGCCGACCGGTCGGCCCGTTCTCCACATGTAAGCTTCATTTGGCTCCACCTCATCCTGAAAGATAATCTTGTTCCTGGCGTAAGATAAATTACCGGTGATCCAATAATTCAGCTTTTGCAGGTTTTGAGACCATTTTACTTCAATTTCATATCCCTGATTATTCACTTTACCCATGTTCACTACCGGAAGGATACTTGAGTTCAATGCCGTGACAGACGGGATTGTACCCCTGTTAATCAGGATGTCTTTACGCTGTTCCCTGAAAATATCGGCAGTGATTTTTAAACGATTGCCTAAAAAGGAAATATCGACCCCCGCGTTTTGTTTTAATGATGTTTCCCACGTAACATTTGGATTTCCAAGCCGTTGCTCCACTGCCCCGTACATCATATTGGGTGAATCAGTTCCAAAATTATACCCGTGAGGATATCCCCCGTTATTATTATGACTACCTAATAAATCGACACCATACGCATTCGGCAAGTACAGGTAGCGATTCCCGCTCATATTGTCATTTCCGACTAATCCCAGCGAGGCGCGTAATTTGAGATAATCGACAATCTTTTGATCCTTCATGAAACGCTCTTCCGTCAAAACATACCCGATTGAACCGGCCGGAAAAATGCCAAACCTTTTACCCGGCGCAAAATTCTCGGAACCATTATACCCGATATTAAATTCCGCCATGTATTTCGACTTATAGTCGTAAGTCTGACGGCCTACTAATCCCACATAAGCTGTTGGGAGTTCAGGGAACTGCGAAGGATAATATTTTTTGTTCTGGTTATATAGGAGAAGGGTGCCAATGTTGTGATTGCCAAACTTTCGGTTATACCGGATACTGGCTTCGAGGTACCAGTCCCTGGCTTTACTGTTTGTTTCCGAATAACCCAACTCGGAGTTCTTGTCGTTGATCCGGTAAACCATTGACTTATCAAATCCCGGATCCGTAACAGGCAAGCCCGGATTAGCAAGCGAAGAGGCATAGAAGGGGGTATAACTTTCCACACTGCTGGTTCGTGACTTATTAAAATTATACATCGTATTGTAAGCCCCTTTTATTTCAGCCGACAGTCCTTTGGTAATAAAGTCCAGTGTTTGTTTCAGCGAAAGGTCAAGGTTCATTTTATTATTCATACTTGTGACATAACCCTTCCCATAATAATAAAACAGCGGATTCCCCAATTTTATTCCGGGGAAATAGGACTGATCAGTGCCTATCAGTTTCCCATCGATAATACCCGGACTGGAGAATGGTGTGGACCAATTGGTATTGTACCAAATGTTATTTACAGTGGTAATCGGTTCACGTGTATTGCCGATTATCCCGCCAATATCTATTCCCAGGATCGTAGTAGGCGTAATATCAATATCAAGGTTCGTACGGTAATTGTACCTTTTATATTTGTAATTGTTGTCGTAATCAAGACCCTCCAATTGCTTAAAAAGGCCATTTTGGAAAAGAAATCCCATCGAGATAAAATACCTCACTTTTTCTGTTCCACCCGAAATATTTATATTATGTTGAGTCTGAACTGATTCCTTGTTCATAAGATACCTTCGCCAGTCCACGTTGGGGTACATGATTGGTTCGTCTCCCAGTCTGAACCTCTCGAGAGTATAATCATCGAAGGAAAGAACGCTCTTTCCATCATTTCGATCCATTTCGTTCATGACAGTTGCATAGGTATAACTGTCGGCCATATCAAACACTCGTGTCGGAGCAAGTACCCCAACCGATGATGTGACGGCGATCTTCGCTGCTCCTTCCACACCTCGTCTGGTGGTAACCAGTATAACCCCGTTGGCGCCCCTGACTCCAAATACAGCAGTTGCCGAAGCGTCTTTAAGCACGGAGACACTCTCTATTTCGTTGGGATCCATTTGGAAGAACGCACGTTCCACGCCATCAACAAGAATTAAGGGCCGTGATGCGGATTCAGACAGGGAGCCCAAACCCCGGATATAAATGGCCGGATCTTCTTTGCCTGGCTGTCCTGAACTTTGAACTGACGATAATCCTGTTAATTGCCCTGCAAGTGTATTTGCAACGCTTGCATTCGGTGAACGAAGTAGTGCATCGGTCTGGACTGTAGAAACTGAGCCCGTCAAGGTTTCCCTTTTTTGGACGCCATAACCAACGGCAACCACCTCCTCCAGGCCAACGGTTTGCTCCTCCAGCACAACTGTAAAATTGGTATTATTGCCAACCGGGGTTTCCTGCGTCTCATAACCAACAAATGAAAAGGAAACGATTTTGGCATCAAGCGGGATCTGGAGGGTAAAATTTCCATCCGGGTCAGTAACAGTGCCAATGGTAGTTCCTTTTATCATAATAGTTACACCGGGTATTGGCAGTCCCTTGCCATCGGTCACCGAACCTTCTATTCCCTTCTTTTGCGGCTGCTCAACAGGTACGGCTGATTTACTTCTTTCTGAGGCAGGCATGGGTTTGATGATTATTGCCTGATGAACAATTTCGTAGATTAGATTTGTTCCCTGCAGACACTGGTCAAGCACCTCTTCTGTTGTCGCATTCTCCAGGTTGACATCCAAATTTTTTACTTTACGCACGTCTTCCGTGCTGTAAAAAAAATTAAATTCCGTTTGCTTTTTGATTGACCAAATCACCTGTTCGAGATCAACCTGACTTAATTTGAAGTTCAACCTGACAGTCTGAGAGTAGCTTAGACTTGTTCCGGCGCTTACCTGTATTGCGCTGACAACAATAGCAACCCATAGCAGTTTAATCATAATACACCATTTTAACAACGCCCTCATAAAATGAGAGTGTCTCATGTCACTTTTTTTCATAAATTTGAAAGTTAGAGTTACAAACTAAACCTGTGTATGCAGGGTACCAGGCAGGAAGTGTCGCAAGCATTTCCTGCTTTTTTATTCACTAAACAGAATCGTATTTCCTTTAATCTCAATTTTTACTTTTCCCGTTGAACTGATAATATCGAGAATCTGTCTGATATCACCATACCGGTTCAGGCTCCCGCTAAACCGGAAATCCTTTATAGACGGACTCCCGTAAATGACTTCTGCTGAATACCATCTTGTCAGCGCGGTCATGATATCTTCAAGCCGGTTGTCAAAAAAGTTCAAACGCCCTTTCTTCCAGTCAGTATACAGGCTGACATCTACTTTCCTGACTTCAGTCCGGCCGCTTTTCAGATCCACTGAAGCCTGCTCATCCGGCTGTAACAACCGCGTCTCCTGACTGGCTGTGACATTAATTTTTATGCTTCCCTCCACCAAGGTTGTTAAGATTTTTTCCGCATTCCCATAGGCATTCAGATTAAAAGAGGTTCCCAGGACTTCCAGGCTCATTCCGGTTGTTTTCACAACGAAGGGTTTATGAGGATCTTTTGCTACTTCAAAATAGGCTTCCCCCGTTAGTTCTACTTCACGCGTGTCGCCTAAGAAATGTACCGGGTACCTCAACTCACTTTCCGCATTTAAATAAACCCGTGTACCATCCGCAAGTACAAGTTCATATTCACCTCCCCTGGGAATTTTTATTGTATTGAATATGGGTTTTTCTTCGATTTTTGCACGATTTGCCGAATAATTCAGGCTGTGTGCCCCTTTTTCAATCGATGTCCCGTCTTTTTCAGTAATGGACAACTGATTGCGGGAATCCAGAGGCACCAACTTTCCATCGTCGAGCATAAGTACTGCTCTCGGTTTACCAGGCAAAATTTCCGTGACCTGTGCAACAGGATTTACTTCCGATTCTTGCCTGATGAAGTATTTGAATAACATGCCGGCAACGATAAATGGGATCATGATTGCCGCTGCATATTTAAAAATAGTTCTGCGTTTGATGATGGCGTTGGTCCTTTCAATCTTCCTGTTAAGATGATCCCATCCCGTTGAAACATTAATCTGCCGGTATTCTTCATTTCTTTTTCTGAAGTTCTCAGCGTTCTTAATCCGGTGATAAAGTGCTTTATTTTCCGGCAATTCATTGATCCATGAAGAAAGTTGCTGTTGTTCATCAGGCGCTATTTCCCCGCTTATCTCTTTGGAAATAAGCTTTGCAACCATTTTATAGCGTTTATACTTATTCATTTAGTTCTCCGTTAATCATCTTAAATTTCCCGTCAACTTTGAATTAAAACACACAAATATGAAAACCGGATGACAAAAATGCTGCGGTTTTTGAAAGGAATTCTTACCGGAGTATACAAAATAAGGTGAGAGTGGCTGGGAAAGAATCAATAACGCGTTTTTCACATGGATTTAATTCGCATAAAAAGGATTAATCAGCATAAAAAGGATAAAGATATTATCTTTTAATTCCCCACGTAAGGCGGTAAAAGCTCTTGCCTTGACCGTCTTGACTGAATTAATCGAAATATTAAGCTGATCGGCTATTTCCTGATTTTTTAAACCATCGAGCGACAATTCAATCACCTGTTGCATCTGAGGGGAAAGTGTCCGGATAGCGCTATAGATTATATTGTAGGTTTCCTCCTCAATCAAGTTATCCCTGAAAGAAAACTCGGATTCCATTTTTTTAAGTTCAATCTGATGTCTCAATTTCCTATTGCGGAGGTAGTTCAGACTTCTGTCTCTGACATACCGGTACAGATAAGATTGGGCGGAACTTTTTGAATTAAAATCAGCGTTTTTGTTCCATAAATACAAAAATGCATCCTGTGCAATATCCTGCGAAACTTCCTCATCATTCAGATATTTGTTGGCAAACAGACATAAGGAAGGGTAGAAACTTCCAAATAATTGTTTAAAAGCGATCTCGTCTCCTTTTTGAATAATTTTTTTCAATGCCGTGTTCCGTTGAAGTTCATCAAAAATAGCATAATTAAATTTTAAAATAAAACTATAAGATTACAAAACCAGCAATTCAGCGAGCAAATTTTAGAGGTCAAACAGCCCCTGAGGGCAGATTGAGCCGGAATACGGCAGGAGATAACAGTGCCGAAGCCAACAGTCAGCATGCTAAGGCCGCCCGGACTTTCCGGTAAGTGCATCGATTTTGCGATCAAAGTTCCGGTAATTCATGTGCTGTCCGATAAATGGGTACAAAAAAAATCGAATATCTTTGTTCCCGAATCGATATCATCACCGGATTATGAAGCATATTGTCATAGTCGCACCTCCATACACTTCGCTGCTGGATGTAAGCGGTCCGCTTGAGGTCTTTGCGAAAGCATCGTCACTTTTGGCCTTTACCAATCAGGCACCGGAGTCTTACCGATTGCATGTGGTCTCAGCCGAAGGCGGAAAGATTGTCAACACGTCAACCGGTTTACCGGTCGTATGTGAAGGAAATCTTAAATCGGTCAATTATGAAATTGACACGCTCCTGGTGGCGGGTATGCCCGACGTCCCCGTGAACATGGTAAGCAAAGGGACGCTACAGTGGCTGAAAACTCATTCACCATTTATCAGGCGGGTTGGATCGGTCTGTACGGGGGCATTCATTCTGGCTGAAGCAGGTCTGCTAAAAGGGAAAAGTGCAACGACTCACTGGATGGTATGCGGCAAAATGGCTCAGTTATATCCGGATATCCGGGTGGAGAAAGACCCCATCTTTGTCAAAGACGGACATATCTATACTTCAGCCGGAATATCGGCCGGCATGGACCTGGCGCTTGCCCTTGTCGAAGAAGATTATGGCAGAGATCTGGCGCTGATGGTTGCCCGGCAATTGGTTTTATACCTGAAACGTCCGGGAAATCAGTCTCAGTACAGCGCCGTACTGTCTTTCCAAAAAGTCAACTTCCAGCCGATCCGGGAGTTGCAGGACTGGCTGATCAATCATTTGAATGAAGATCTTACGGTGGAAAGCCTGGCCGAAAGAACATCGATGAGTCCGCGCAACTTTGCCCGGGTTTTTCACCGGGAAGCGGGCATTACGCCTGCTAAATTTATCGAAAAGCTGCGGGTGGAAACCGCGCGCCGCCGCTTGGGGGAAACCAAACTGACCATTGAAGAAATTTCTGAAGAATGCGGGCTTGGCGGCCCGGATACCCTCCGTCGCCTGTTCCTGAGGCATTTCAAGACGACACCCAGCGATTACCGGAGGAGCTTCCAGACATCACTGGGATAAAAAACAGACGCCAAAAAGCGGTAGAACTGCATCTATTTTGCTGCAAACAAACACATTTTAATCCCGAGCGATCTGCCTGTAATGATTTTCGGGACGGGATTGACCGATATTCTTTAATAATTCTTAAAATTGTATCCATCATTTCAGAAACACCTGAATAAGCTTTGGATAAAAACGGAACATATTTGTTCGGCCGGTTTAGGGAAAGACCCTCGCAGGAGTCATTTACTGATTTCTTTGACCATTACTATGACCGTTTAAGCCGGTTTGCAGCCACCATTGTTAAATCGGAATTGCTTGCCGAAGAGGTGGTCCTGGATGTTTTCCTGAAGCTCTGGGAGAGCCGGGATTCGCTCCATACAATCAATAATATTGAAACGTATTTATACATCTCGGTCCGCAATAAGTCCATTAACGCTTTGAAAAAGGAACAGCGGTTTCATTTCGACATGCTGGCCGATTCGCACATTCAATTGGCCGATTATAAGCCATCGGCCGAACATGACCTCATTGAAGACGAAATGTTTGTGGCGCTGAATAAGGCCGTACAACTGCTGCCTTCCAAATGCAAAATTATTTTCAAACTGATCCGGGAAGATGGTCTGAACCGGAACGAAGTAGCCGAGATCCTGAATATCAGCGTAAAAACCGTAGACAATCAATTAACGATTGCCGTAAGGAAAATTGCGGAACAATTAAACATCGATCTTTCCAATCCAAAAAATTCGTCGGGATTAATCGCGCTTTTGCTTACACTTTAACGCGGGAAGTTCTAAAATTTGTCCTGCGCTTACATCCGTTTCAAAAGGCTACACTGGAGATTATTCACACGTCATCTCCCTAATTGCTGCTTGAGGCCGACAAAAACTGATAGCTGGGTTTTGGCTCGGATATCTGATTCAGAAAAATATTTCCGTTTCTCTTAGGGAAAATTTGAAAATCACTTGTCCTTATGTCATCACATCATTAGATCACTGGCAATGAAGGACATTTCATTTCTGATAGCGCGAAGCCTGCTCCGGCTTACAAAAAAAGAAGAGACTGACGCAATTTCCGGCTGGAAAAACCTTTCCGTCGCCAACTGGGCATTTATAAATACACTGGAGGCTTTCTGGAATCAGCCGGCGGCCGAAGAACCTTCGGGCAGACTGGGCAGGGCCAGGCAAAGGCTGCTGGCCCGGTTAAATCAGGCTCAGCCCGCAAAAAAACGGCCGTTTATTTATTATTTATCACGGGTGGCTGCAGCAGTGGCAATCATGATCTCCATCGCGGGACTATCCGTTTACGTGGCTTCCGAAACCGGCTTCTTTTCGGGGACCAACTGGGTGGAAATTTCGACCGAAACAGGGCAGAAAAGCCAGGTTGCCCTTCCCGACGGCAGCCTGGTATGGCTGAATGCAGAGACTGTTCTGAAATATCATCCCGACCGGAAAGAAAGGAAAGTAAGCTTAACCGGCGAAGCCTATTTTGAAGTCAAACACGCGGCTGATCATCCTTTCGTTGTCGAGGCAGGCGGTGTAAAGGTGAACGTACTGGGAACCAAATTTAATGTGTCTCATTATGCAGGATCACCAATTACCGAAGCCTCATTGCTTTCCGGAAAAATCAGCCTATCGCTGGCGGCTGCCAATCAGTCGCTCACCCTTAGTCCGGGCGAAAAAGCTATCTATGATTCGGAGAAGCAGGAGCTGAGCCGGACAACTACCAACGTGCAAAATGAGATTTTATGGCGGCAGGGCATTCTGGTTTTCCGCAATGAGCCTTTTAAGGAGATGGTCCAAAAACTGGAGAGATACTATGATGTAAACTTCCGGTATGATGCCCGGGTCTTTGAAAACATCCACTATACCGGAACAATAGACAATCTGAATATTAACAGCGTACTCGATTTTATAAACCTAACAATCCCAATCAAATATGAAATAGACCATAAAACAATCAAACTCAGTCTCCGGGAATGAGACCCTAAAAAAAAGAAGGTGATACCCGCGCCAAACGAAATATCACCTTCATTAAATGATTTAAAATGTTAAAACTCTAAATCCAAACAAAGTTATGGAAAAAGAACAATTATCGGACTATCCGGCGAAAACCGGATGGCAAAAATTCGTGCGAATTATGAAATTAACAACCTTTTTAATTTTTGTACTGACTGTCAACGTCTCCGCATCGCTTTATTCACAAAATTCAAAAATTTCAGTTAAGATTGAAAACGGCAGCCTGAACGAAATTTTCAGCCTGATTGAAGAACAGTCCGAATACCGTTTCTTTTATCAGAACGAGCAAATCCGCGATATCGGCAAAAAAACGGTTGAAGTGACCGACCGGAACATTCAGGATCTGGTCGCCGATCTGCTTGATAATACCGGCTTGTCGTTCAGACTGGTCGACCGCAACATCATTATTTTTCCAAAAGATAACCAGTCTTCCACTGCAGTCACCCAACAGCCGCGTCAAATCACAGGCCAGGTGACCGATCAGTCGGGTTCTCCCCTGCCCGGCGTCACGGTCGTCTTAAAGGGCACAACGCGGGGAACCATCACCGATAGTGAGGGCAATTACGCCATTCCAAACGTTGCCCCGGATGCCGTCCTGGTTTTTTCGTTTGTAGGAATGAAGCCGCAGGAAATTCCTGTCTCCGGCAAGCCTGCCATTTACGTTACCATGGCTGAAGAAGCGATCGGCGTGAATGAAGTGGTGGTTGTAGGATACGGAACACAGGCAAAAAAAGATATTATCGGATCGGTATCGGTTATTGATGTGGACCAGATCAAATCGATCCCTGTTACTTCGGGAGAGCAGGCTCTTCAGGGTCAGGCCGCCGGCGTGAATGTAATCACTTCGGGGGTCCCCGGGGCCGAGAGCAAGGTTTTCATCCGCGGGATCAGTTCGTTTGGCAATACCCAGCCGCTGGTTATCGTTGACGGCATCCAGGGCAGCTTGGCTGACGTCAACCCCAATGATATCGAATCGGTCCAGGTGCTGAAGGATGCAGGAGCTGCTTCCATCTACGGGGTACGGGGTTCCAATGGCGTTATCGTGGTCACCACGAAAAAAGGAAAAACAGGCGCACCGGTTTTTACCTATGACGGTTATTTCGGCATGCAGGCTCCGCCTTCGGGAAATGTGTTCAATACGATGAATACTTCGGAGTATGCCAGTATGGCGATGGACCTGCATCCCGGTACGCTGTTTGCCAACGGCATTCCCGATTACCTCTACGGAGGTTACCGGAACGGCGTTTTTGTGAACGGCACCGCCAAAGAAGGCGATCCGGCAGTTGATCCGGCCTTGTACAAATTCGATCCGAATGATCCTTATGCCGATTACCTGATCCAGAAAGTGAACAAGGAAGGGACCGACTGGTTCCATGAAATCTTTAAAGACGCCCCCATGCACAGCCATTCCTTTTCGGCAAGCATGGGAACCGAAAAGGCAAATTATGCGTTTTCCATGAATTACCAGGATCAGAAAGGGACACTGATCGAATCCAGATTGAAACGTTACTCGATCCGGCTCAACTCCGGGTTTAATATCGGCGAACATGTCCGGATTGGCGAAAACCTGAACGTGATTTATAAAGAAAATCCGAACGTTTCGAACCAGGATCAAAACAGCGCTATTGCGATGACTTACCGGTCCATGCCATTGATCCCGGTCTACGACATCATGGGTAATTTTGGCGGCACCTTCGCCAGCCCTCCCGATCTGGGATTCAGCAACAACCCGGTTGCGGTGATGAAAAATACGAACAGGAACAAAAGTGAACATACCAATATTAACGGAAGTATTTTCATGGAGATTGATTTCCTGAGGTATTTCACGGCCAGAACCCGGTTTGGCGGCGCAATCGGAAACTCCTATTACCTGAATTTTAGTTACAATGCTTATTATGACCGGGAGGCCCACTACGGCGACAACTCCCTGAGGGAAGAAAATTCCAGATATAAAAGCTGGACCTGGACCAATACCCTGGAATTTGAGAATCAGTTTGGCAAGCATCACGTCAAGCTGTTAGGTGGTTCTGAGGCCATCAGCGGCCAGGGAAGAACCCTGGGCGGCTCAGCAGCCGGCTTTTTGCTCACGACACCCGAGTACCTGACCCTCAGCAACGGGACCAAAAATATCGTCAACTGGAGTCACGGCGATAAAGACAACTTGTATTCCCTTTTTGCACGCCTGGATTATGCCTTCGACGATCAGTATCTGTTCGGGGCAACCGTTCGGCGGGATGGTTCGTCCAGGTTTGGAGCCGACAACCGGTATGGGGTTTTCCCGTCGTTCTCGGCCGGATGGCGAATCTCAAAAGCAGCTTTTCTGAGCCAGGTGGAATGGATTGACGACCTGAAGCTGAGAGGAAGCTGGGGAAAACTGGGATCCCAGAACAATGTGGGGCTGTACAACGCCTATACCTTGTTCAATTCAGCATTCTCGCGCTCTTATTATGACATCAACGGCGACCACAACATCGTTCAGGGATTTTACGCAAGCAGCATCGGGAACACGAAAACAGGCTGGGAAGAAGATATCATCACCAATGCAGGCTTTGACCTTTCTGTCCTCAACAGTAAATTCACGCTTTCGGCCGAGTGGTATAAAAAATCTATAAACGGCTTGCTGTTTCCCCGTCCGTTACCTTCAACGGCGGGAGGAGCATCTGCCCCAACGGTCAATATCGGCGACATTCAGAATACCGGCGTCGATTTTACCGCCAATTACAGGAGCGGGGATTTCGGCAAATTCCGGTTTAATGTCGGTTTAAATCTCACCACCTACAAAAATGAAGTGATTGATATCCCCAATCCGGGTTACTTTTATTCAGGAGGAACATCCATCGGGGCTGCAGTCCGCAATGAAGAAGGGCACCCCATCAGTGCATTTTATGGCTATCAGGTTGAAGGCTTATTCCGCGACGCCGCCGATATGAGTGACCATGCCGCGCAGAATGGTGCCGCTCCGGGACGATTTAAATACAAAGATGTGGTTAAGGACGATAAAATCGACGAAGCCGACCGTACTTTTATCGGCGACCCCAACCCCGACTTTACCTATGGGATCAACCTGAACGCAAGCTACGACAATTTTGATCTGTCGGTGATCTTCTACGGCTCGCAGGGTAACGACATTTTCAACTACACAAAGTACTTTACCGATTTCTGGGACAGTCCTGCAGGCAATAAAGGCCGGTCGTTATTAAATGCCTGGAGCGAACAAAACCCGGGCGCAAAAGTGCCTGTCGCCGAGGCCGCAAGTTCGTTCAGTACTTCAGGAGTTGTCAATTCCTATTATGTTGAAAACGGATCATTCCTGAAATGCAAAAATCTTACGGTCGGTTATCGCTTTAAGCCGGCCCTGCTCAACCGGATCGGCCTGGACAAAATGAGGCTGTACGTGCAGGTTGCGAATTTGTTTACCCTGACCAAATACTCCGGCCTTGACCCTGAACTAACGCCGAATCAATCGGGCGATCAGGCCAGCGCCGCGTTTGGGATTGACTACGCCAACTATCCGACGAATCAGAAAAGTTACCTGATCGGACTTAATATCACCTTTTAAAAACGTAAAACGATGAAGCATAAAATCTTAATTCTTTCGGCCCTCATCATCATTACAGCGGGATTGCTGTTCAATGCCTGTAAAGAGAGCTTTCTGGAAAATAACCCCATTGGCCCGATCACCAGCGAGGTACTTGCCAACCGGAACGGTGTGAACGGCGTTCTAATCGGCGCCTATTCCCTGCTCGACGGGCTGGGAGGCAATGTCACCGAAGGTTTTACAAGGGGCATTAGTAACTGGCAGTACGGAGAAGTTGCTTCTGATAACGCCCATAAGGGATCGACTTATTCCGACCAGATCGAGATTAACCCGATCGAGAATTATTCGGTTCTACCCACCAACGGCTATATGTCTGGAAAATGGAATTGTCTGTATGCAGGGGCACAGGCTGCCAATGAAGTGCTCCGCGTGTTAAGCAAGGCTGAAGGCGAGTTTTCTGAAGAAGAGGCGAACGAGATTAAAGCCGAGGCCATCTTTATCCGCTCTGTTTTCCTGTTTGAAGCTGCAAAAATGTGGCGTTATGTTCCTTATATCGATGAAAACGTAACCGTTGCAAACGACAATTTTTATGTTCCGAACGACCAGGACATTTTACCCCTTATCGAAGCTGACCTGAAATGGGCAGTTGAACACCTGAACCCGGTTCAGGGAGCGATTGGACGGGTTAACAGTTGGGGAGCAAAAGCGCTTCTGGGGCGTGTGTATTTGTTTGAGTTGAAATTTGCAGAAGCAAAAGCCATCTTAACCGATGTCATCGACAACGGAGTGAATTCGATTGGCGTGAAGTATGACCTGGTCAATTTCTCCGACAACTTCAACCCGGTGAAACAGAACAACGCCGAAACGGTTTTTGCCGTGCAGATGTCGGTAAACGATGGCGCAAGCGGCTACAACGGAAACGCGGCCGATGCGCTGAACTTCCCGCAGGGAGGGCCCGGGGGAGGTTGCTGCGGATTTTTTCAGCCTTCGTTCGACCTGGTAAATGCCTACAAAACAGATCCGGTAACCGGACTGCCGCTTATTGACACTTACAGCGACTCCGACATCACCAGCGACCAGAACGTTGCCCCCGAGCAACCGTTTACGCCCTATACGGGTACCCTGGATCCCCGGCTCGACTGGACCGTGGGCCGCAGAGGCATTCCGCTGCTCGATTTCGGCACCAATCCCGGCTCCTGGGTCAGGAGTAAACCCGATGCGGGCCCGTTCATCGCCATGAAAAACCTCTACTGGAAAGTCGACGAAGAAACGATGACCGAAACCTACAGTTCGTGGCGTCCTCATGGTGCCACCTCAAATAATTACAACATGATCCGGTTTGCAGACGTGCTCTTAATGGCGGCAGAGGCGGAAGTTGAAGCGGGAAGCCTGGATAAGGCGCAGGAATATGTGAACCGGGTCAGGGCCAGGGCGGCCAACCCCGGCGGCTTTGTCCGCACTTATAAAGACCCGGCAAATCCCACCGGCGGCTTTACCGATACCCCGGCAGCCAACTATTTCATCAAGCTGTATCCCGCAGGCTATTTTGCAGCCCGCGCCAAAGAAGGAGCCAGAGAGCTTGTCCGCTTTGAACGCAGGCTCGAACTGGCCCTGGAAGGACACCGCTTCTTTGATCTCCAGCGATGGGATAAACTGCAGCCGGGCTACATGTCAAATGCCTTAAACACGTACATCGACCGGGAACTGGAATCGTTCGATTACCAGATCCTCGAAGGCGCTTCGTTCACGATCAATAAAAACGAGATCTATCCCATCCCGCAATCAGAAATTGATAATTCTGAATACAACGGCGTCGTTACCTTGAAACAAAACGCCAATTATTAACTTTTCATTTAACCCTGTTCTCCCCAAAGTGTAGTTCTTTTCGGAGAGCAGGGTTATTTTCATGCGCTTATTTTTTAGTTTTTAATTGCTGCATGGAATTCGCATGATCGCCAAATAATCATTTCAATTGGTATTTCTACGGATCATGCTCATTTCATCCTTAAATCAAATACAAATGAAACGAATATATCGACCGGCAATTTCACTGCTGACGCTGCTCTTCCTGTTTTACGGTTGCGAAAAAGAGAATCAACCCGATGCCCCGGGAGACGGTTACACAAGGCTCAAGCAGGCCGCAGAAAACAGTACATCGGTCTTTTATCAGGACTTTGACGAAAGCGAAGAAATAAGCCAGATCGCATCCGATCAATGGCAAATCGGTTCGGTAGTCTGGTGGATCCCTCCCTGGAATTCAACGATTATACCGGTCATTGAGGATTCATGCATGGTACTCAGTTCGACCAAACTGCCCGGGAGCGATGGAACAAAGAATGAAGCACAAACAATCGCTGATTTCCCGGTTACCAGGAACGGCGAATTTATTGTGGGTTACAAATCCACCCGGTGGAAACACGGATACAACATCGGTGATTATTGGGCTGACTCGAATGTGGGATTGGAGTTTTACTATAATCCCCCTCACCAGGCCATTGTTTTTACCTATGGAAGTATGGGCGTATTCTCCGACCCAACCGGGTTTTGCCCGGATAATTCCTGTGTTTACGCTCCGGCAACAGACTGGCCGGCGATCTCAGCATCGGGCGATTTCCTGGGCATCAGGATCACCTGGGAAACCGAAGCAGACAACACCCGCACATTCAAATTGTATTTTAATGACGCCGCAACGGCAAGTGCAGAGCTTTCGGATGTTGATTACGCCCTCCGGAACCTGAGGATCAGGCTCAACGCCAACGTGACTGATGCAGATAAGTTGCCTGCTCTGGACTCCGATACCCTGTATGTTGATTATATTGTGATCAAGGATCATGTGATGGAATTGGATTAGAAACAGAGATGATTTCCCGGTACGCCCACACAAGGCGTACCGGGAAACGTCGTTAACTTCTTTAAGTTGTAAAACTGCAAATCTTTTGTAATTTTGGTCCTTGCTGTACGCCGCACCATTCATTATGACTTTGAACAGAAAGGACAAAATTGACGAAGCTTTGGTAAAGCGGTTTATCAATGGCGACATGAAGGCTTTCGACAGCATCTATGCTGTTTTCAATTCCGGATTGCAAAACTTCATCTTTACACTCATTAAAACGGAAACAGATACGGAGGATCTCGTTCACGAAGTATTTGTCAGAGTTTGGGAGAACAGGGATAAGCTCAGGAATGCCGCTTCGTTCGATAGCTATCTGTTTACGATTGCCTATAATGCAACAATCAGTTTCCTCCGGGAAAAAGCAAAAAGTACGGCCTATGTCGATTATATCAAATCGATCCAGACACCGGAGGATGAACCTGACTTTACGGAAGGGCTGAACCGCGAAGAGATTGATGAGAAAATAAACCTCCTGATTGAAAAAATGCCACCCCGGCAACGCGAAGTTTTTGAGATGCGCCATACCCGGAACTTATCGTATAAGGAAATTGCCCGGGCACTGAATATTTCGGTCAATACCGTGGAAAACCATCTGGCAAAAGCACATAAACATCTCCGGGAAGACCTGGGAAAAGATCATTTACCGGTCCTGCTGCTCATCCATCTGTTCTTTTAAAACAGTACTTCGGATTCAATCTTCATTTTTTTCAAAAAAAAACAAAGTTGGAATAGTGGTTTTTTATTTTTCTGCGTCTGACTTATAGTTCGGAAAAACTTTCATCAGTTAAACTGCATAGAGGTTTTCTTCCTGAACTGAATAACTGAATACAAAATGGACAAAAAGCTTCTGACAAAGTTCGCCGCCAATAAATGCTCGCCTGATGAGCTTGATGCCGTCTTTAACTGGATACAAAAAGATCAGAGAACCGGTGAGAACCTGTTTAAGAGTTATTGGAATGAGCTTGAATTTCCGGAAGCAGCCGATCAGAAAGCTGCCCTGCTGCGCCTGTATAAGATTCACCATACCATTAACATGAGGCGCTCAGAACGTCCGGCTGAAGGCAAAATCCATTCTTTGCCGGCAAAAAAATTTTCGCTCGTCCGCCTGCTGTCCGGGGCCGCGGCCATTATTTTAATACCCGTCATCACCTTACTGGTTTATACTTATGCGTTCCAGTCTAAACTCTACGAGGCGCTAAACGGATCACAGGAATATGAAATTGTTTCGCCGCCGGGGTCCCGGACCCATCTCGAACTGGCCGACGGCTCGAAGGTCTGGTTAAATTACGACAGTAAGATGATCTATCCGCGACGGTTTACCGGGAAAACCCGGACCGTTGCACTCGAGGGAGAAGCCTATTTCGAAGTTGCTCCGGATAAGTCAAAACCATTCATGGTCGAAACAAAGGGAATAGCTGTTAAAGCGGTCGGTACCTCCTTTAATATCAAGGCTTACCCCGGTGATACCGATGTGGAAACAACGTTGGAATCGGGAAAGGTGATTATTCTGGCGAATACAGGGGAAAAACCGTCCATCTGTGAAATGGAACCGGGTCAGCATTTTATTTTCGATCATGCCGATAATAAATATTCCCTGAAACGGGAAGATCCGGCGAAATATGTTTCGTGGAGAGAAGGGAAACTAATTTTCAAGGACGACCCCCTGGATCAGGTGGCAGAGCGCCTTTCACGCTGGTACAATATTCACGTAAAACTGAATGATCCGGAGCTCAGCTCCCTCACCTATACGGCAACTTTCGTTGATGAGACCGTTTATCAGATCCTGGAAATGCTCGAAATTGTAACACCCATCTCCTATACGGTTACCGAACGGAAGAAACTGTCCAACGGTACCTACTCTGAAAAAGTAATACTAATTGATAAAAAGAAAGAGAGGTAGACTAAAACAAGAACTAAAACCGTAACTTATGGAAAAACGGGGTAATGCGCCACATCACCCCGCCTGTTCAATCAAAAAAACTCTCCTCAAAAGAGTTATTTCTAATCAATTAACAACAACAAAGGTATGAAAAAAACGGTTCATTTTGCCGCAAGGGCAAGAAATGCATGTTTATTGCGAAAACTATTATTAATTATGAGGCTGACTACTTTTCTGTTACTGTTTTCACTGATCCAGGTAATGGGGATCGAAACCTACTCTCAGGAAACAAAGATTTCGCTGAATTTAGAAAATACCTCTTTAAAAAACATCCTTGAGTCCATTGAAGACGAGAGCGATTTTTATTTTCTCTACAGTGCAGCCATGATCAATGTTGACCGCAAAGTTGATGTCAACATTGAAAACGGAAGTATTACGGAGATTCTGGACGAAGTATTGAAGAATACCGGGATCCGTTACGAGATTAAGGGCAGACAAATCCTCCTGACCGAAAGGGACCAACCGGATGTCCCGGGCCAAAGTGCTCAGCAGCAGAGATCCGTCACCGGTAAGGTGACCGATTCTTCAGGCCTTGCACTTCCCGGGGTTACTGTGATCATAAAAGAAACTACAAATGGAACGATCACTGATGTTAATGGAAATTATACCATAAATGGCGTTGGACCTGCGGGCGTATTGGTATTTTCATTTGTTGGCATGAAAACACAAGAGATTCCAACATCCGGAAAATCAACAATCAATGTGATCCTGGCTGAAGAGTCCATCGGACTGGAGGAAGTGGTGGCCGTAGGTTACGGCACGCAACGGAAAGCTACGCTCACCGGGGCGATTTCAAATATCACGGCCGATGAAATAAAAGTCAGTACGCAAGCGAATCTGACCAACACCATGTCCGGAAAATTGCCGGGGTTACGGGTGGTACAGAGAACCAGCGAACCGGGACGTTACGAAAACTACTTCGATATCCGCGGCTACGGCAGTCCGTTGGTGGTGGTCGACGGAATTGTACGCGAAGATTATTCTAAAATCGATCCCAATGAAGTGGAAAGCATTTCGATCCTCAAAGATGCCTCTGCTGCCGTTTACGGGGTAAAGGCGGCCGATGGCGTCGTTTTGATCACCACGAAGAAGGGTGACCCCATGAAAACCAAATTCAACTATTCGGGAACGTACGGCTGGGCCGACATTACCAGTACCCCGGAGGTTGGGGATGCAGTTGACTGGATGACTTTAACAAACGAACAGATCCAGAACGATAATATTGTGAACAGAACCAGTAAATCTCTTTCATATTCGGCAGAAGACATTGAACAATACGCCAACGGCACAAAAAAGTCGACCGACTGGCAGAACCTTGCCCTGCGGGAATATGCTCCTCAGCAACAACATAACCTGAACGTTAACGGCGGTACGGAAAAGGTCCGGTATTTCCTGTCGTTTGGGTACTTTGACGAAATGGGTTTGTGGAAAAGCGGCGATCTGAATTACAACCGCTATAACTTCCGGTCGAACCTCGACATTCAACTCACAAAGGATCTCGATATCCAAATTCTCACCGACGCCATTCTGGATAATGTGAATGAACCGGGCGGAACCCAGGACCGGGTATTCATGTTCAAATCGATGTGGATGCAGATACCTACCCTAAGTGTCTACGCGAACGATAATCCGCAGTACCTCAACAACCAGGTTGCTGACGGGACACATCCGCTGGCCATCACCTCGAAGGCGATTTCAGGTTATATTAAAACACAAAACAAATCGTACCAGGGAACGTTCAGCCTGAACTATAAAATCCCTTTTTTCCGGGGACTAAAGGCAACCGCCCTGTACAGCCGATATAATTATGATATCGACAAGAAGACTTACAAAAAGAAGTATCCTTTATACAACTATGACGCCACCACCGACACCTATATTGCTGTTTACCAGCAAAGTCCGTCGTATGTAGAGCGGTATTACCGCACGCGCCATAAAGATCTGCTGCAGGTCTCTTTGAACTACGAAAACAAATTCAACGAGCATAATGTGAAGGCGCTTGCCCTGATGGAGCAAAGGACGGATGTGTCGGATAACTTCAGCGCAAGGAGAGACCTGCTGCTGGATGAACTGGGAGAAATTTTCACAGGCGATCCGAACACGCAGCGGGCAGGTCAAAGCGCCAGCCAAACCTACGACCTCGCCAATGTGGGCGTGGTTGGGCGTATCAATTACGATTACAGTTCAAAATACCTGTTTGAATTTGCCTTCCGCTACGATGCATCATCCAAATTCCCCAGTAACAATCGGTGGGGCTTCTTTCCTTCGGTCTTCGGAGGGTGGCGTATCTCGGAAGAGAATTTCTTTAAAGGGAATGTATCTTTTGTGGATAACCTGAAACTCAGGGGGTCATGGGGTAAGCTGGGTGACGAAGATGCAAGTTCGTTCCAATACATTGAAGGATTCTCATACCCGAGCGGCTACTATGTATTTGACAACGGACTCACGTCAGGAGTTGGTTTTAAAAGTTTGCCTAACCCCGATATTTTCTGGTACGAGGCTGAGGTGACCAATCTCGGGCTCGACGGTGATTTGCTCGGCAACAAACTGCATTTTGAGCTTGAAGTTTTCCGCAGGCACAGGACCGGGCTTTTAGCAAACCGCCTGTTAACACTTCCTGAAACCGTGGGAGCTTCGCTTCCCCAGGAAAACCTGAACAGTGACCTCACGCGTGGTTATGAAGTTGCTTTGGGTTATACCGCCAAATTCAGGAACGGACAGATCAACATCAGCGGAAATTTGGCAAATGCCCGCACAATGAACAAATTCGTAGAACGGGCAAATCCTACCGGTTCATACGACGAATGGCGCAATAATCCGCAAAACCGCTGGGACAACATTATCTGGGGATATAAAACGATCGGGCGTTTCCAGGATTACGACGAGATCTACAACTCGCCCGTCCAAGATGGTAAAGGGAACAGAAACCTGTTACCCGGCGACCTGAAGTATCTTGATCTGAATAAGGATGGGATTATTGACAGTGGCGACCAGACGCAAATTGGAAGAGGTAACACCGCTACGTCAGGAAGTGCAGGCAGCGACGCCGACAGCGATCCGGGGCGGTTCCCTGAAATAACCTATGGTTTCACCATCAGCGGAAAATGGAAAAATTTCGATCTGTCCATGCATTTCCAGGGAGCTGCAAAATTTGATGTTTTCTATTCGGGAGCTTTGCAAACCCCATTGCGTTGGGGAAGAAACAGTCTGGCCTTGTTTAATGACCGGTGGCATCTGGCCGATGTGACCAATCCGAACAGCGAATGGATCCCCGGAAAGTACCCGGCCTACCGTACCGCCTCGAATTCCAATTACGCGATGTCTGATTTCTGGCTGAACGATGCCTCCTTCCTGCGTCTGAAGAGTACGGAAATAGGTTATACCCTGTCCCGCAACTTGTCCCGCAAGGCCGGGCTGGATCAGGTCAGGATTTATGCCAACGGCTTTAACCTGTACACCTGGACAAAAATCAAGTTTATCGATCCGGAGCAAACACCACGGGAGAACAGCTCCCTCTATCCCATCACCAGGAATTTCAATTTAGGTGTCAACATTTCATTTTAAACCGAAAACAAATGAAGAAGAAGTTTATATCAGTTGTTTTAGTTTTGCTGCTTGGCGTCACGTTCCAGGCATGCGAAGGAGTACTCGACAAAGAACCGCTGAATATTGTCACGGAAGATGACCTCTTAAGCGGCGAATCGGGTGTAACAGCTTACCTGGCCAGCCTCTACGATTTATTGCCGATCGAAGACTTCGGGTTCAGCGCCCGGGATGGGTTTAACCAGCATGGCTCCGGAAGCTTCCTGTGCCATATGTCTGACGAGGCCCTTTATGCCTTTGGAAGTGAAATGAACAGCGTGGGCGACGGTACGTGGCTTGCGTACTGGAACTATAAAGGAATGAGGCATGTGAATAACCTGATCCAGAAGCTACCCCAGGCAAACCTGTCGGAAGAGCTAAAAGCGAGTTTTCTAGGTGAGGCTAAGTTTGTCCGCGCTTACTATTATTTTGGGATGGTAAAGCGCTACGGCGGCGTACCGCTGATCACAGAAGTGCAGAACTGGACCGGCGACAATCTGGACGAATTGCAGGTACCCCGGAACACGGAAGAAGAAGTCTATGATTTTATTGCAAAGGAACTGGACGAAGCTATTGCTTTATTACAGGAAACAACCTCAAAAGTTCGGGCCAACAAGAGTGCCGCACGCGCCCTGAAATCACGGGCTATGCTGTACGCCGCATCCATTGCCAAATATGGACAGGTGGATCTGGACGGGCTGGTCGGCATACCGTCATCAAGTGCAAACACTTACTGGCAGGCATCTTTTGACGCGGCAAAGGCCATTATCGACCTGAACAAATACCAGCTTTACAATGCAAACGCGGATAAAGTTGCCAATTTCCAAAACCTGTTTGTTGAAAGCAACCAAAACAGCAATCAGGAGGTCATTTTTGCCAAATATTTTTTCTATCCTAACAAATGTCATTCGTACGACCGGTGGAATCTCCCTTTCACGGTCAGATCCGGACAAGGTTACGGTTCACGGATCGGACCAACTGTTGAACTGGCTGAGCAATATGAGTATATCGACGGTTCTCCGGGTACGCTGAAATTGAAAGACGGCAATGGCAATCCTATTGTCTATGAAAACCCGGTAGACCTGTTTGCCAATAAAGACCCCCGCTTCCTGGCAACCTATATTGTCCCGTTCTCCGAATGGAGAGGAACGCCGATCGATGTCCAGGCAGGTATTATTGATCAGGGACGCGAAATCACAGCAGGAAATACGAGCACTTATTATAACCCCGACACCCATCAGATTGACAATAAAAACGGGACCATCCGCGTAATCGGCATGAGCGGGATCGGAACAAACGAGACTTCACAGTCGGGACTGTACATCCGGAAATACCTGAACCCGACGTACGACCGGTCGTTTGTCGGCCAAAACACCTCCAGTACGGCTTTCCTCGATTTCCGCTACGGTGAAATCCTTTTAAACTATGCAGAAGCGGCTATTGAGCTGGGTAAGGTGGCCGAAGCCAAATGGGCGCTGAACCTGATCCGCGCACGCGCAGGCATAAGGGCGCTTGAAGATGCAGAAGTGACCCGCGATAAAGTGAGGCACGAACGGCAGGTGGAACTGGCTTTCGAAAGCCATCGTTACTGGGATATCAGGCGATGGAGAATTGCCACCGACATCCTGTCAAACACTTCCTTTATGGTCCTGCTGCCTTACCTCAACCTCGATGAAAACGGGTACATCTTCAAAACAAGAGCTTCGGGAAGTACCCGGACGTTTACCTCGAAACTCTATTATGAAAAGATCGCCGGGGCTGAAATCGGCCGGAATCCGAAGCTTATTCAAAATCCTGGTTACTAACGCTAAAAAGAACGCAAAATGAAATGAGCATGATTCCCAGAAACACCAATCGAAATGAATATTTTCTAATCATGCGAATTCCATGTGGCAATTAAAAAATAAAAAAATATACACATGAAACAACTAAGATATACGCATATTTTGACACTCCTGATTATCTATATCAGTTTACTGCCCGGATGTACGGAGCTCGACAACTACGATGAACCGGAATGGGGAACCATTTACGGCAAGCTGATTGACAGTGTGACCGGCGAGCCCATGCTGACTGAACAACCAAACGGCTTCCGTATAAGATATATCGAACAGGATTATGAATTTGATGTTTCCCCGCAAAACTTCCACGGTAAGGCCGACGGTACCTTCGAAAGAAGCGACATTGTTCCGGCAACCTATAAAGTGCTTCCCATCGAAGGACCGTTCGTCCCGGTAACCGATTCCGCCACTGTGATTGTTCCTCCCAACGGAAGAACAGAAGTGAATTTCACGGTAACCCCTTACCTGAATGTGAACGCCTCGGCAGTTGCTGCCGGTACGACCATTGAGGTCAGCTATACCATTTCAAGACCTCAGTTTACCAGCAAAATCCAGGAGCGGAAAACCCTGTGTTCGGATGTACCGACAGTGAGTCATGCCAACGGGGTGTTCATTAAACATGTCACCACAAACCTGTCGGGTGTCAGCGACGACCTGATTTTATCGACGACCTATAAAGATGTGATTACCGGATTGCAGCCCGGCAAAACCTATTGGGTAAGAGCTGCAGCACGCGTCAATACCTCTGGTAAGTTTAATTACAGTCCTGTTTTTGAATTTACGATTCCCTGATTATAATTAAAGTAATGCTGTGTCAGGGTGGAACCATTTTCCGCCCTGACATTTTTTAAGACGTGCCATCACAATCCGAATTGACCATGTTTAGAAAACTCAATCCTTTCCTGTTCATTGGGCTCCTGCTTACCGCTTTTTTATCTTCAGCCCAGCCTGTCCGGTTCAACTCCGGTTTTGCCCCTGCCGGTGATTTCGTAAAACCGCAGGAACGGCCCTTTCGCGATGCCGTTTGCCTGAACGGCTACTGGCAGTTTATGCCTGTAGAAAACGCGGGAGAACTGAATGAGGGAGAACTCAGGAATCCGGCTCTGTCCGGGAATCCAACCTGGGAGAAAATCCCGGTTAAGGTTCCCTCGCCGTGGAATGTCAACAGCTTTGCGCAAGGCAACGGTGGTAACTTCGTCAGCTATCCCGGCTATCCGGAAAAGTGGGACACGATCCGTGCCGGCTGGCTGATGAAAAAATTTTCATACGATCCGCGATGGAAAAACAAAAGACTTGTGCTTCGTTTTGAGGCCATTGCCGGGTATGCCAAAGTGTTCGTGAACGGACAGGAAGCCGGTGAAAATTTCGACCTTTTCCTGCCGGTTGAATGGGATGTAACCGACAAATTGAAGCGGGGCGAAAACGAAATCCGGATATGGGTAGCCGATGCTGCGTTATTTGACGAACCGGGCAAATACGGCAGCAGGACCCATGTTGCCGGTTCTTTCTGGGGCCAGCATGCCATCGGCATCTGGCAGGATGTCTTTTTGCTTATCAAACCGGAGGTGAATATCCAAAACCTGTTTGTTAAACCCCTCTTCGATCAAGACGAGCTGGAAGTGGAAGTAATCGTCAGCAACCAATCATCCGCGCGAAAGAAACTGGAAGTCTCGGGATCGGTTACGCCCTGGATCAATCTGGCCTCGGGTGAGCCGAAAGATGCCCCGGTGCCTCAGGGGAAACCGGGTCAGGAGGTGCTGAAGCTTTCCCCGAAACAAGCAATCGTTGAGCCGGGCGATACCTTAACGCTAACGCTAAACGTAAAGGTGTCAGGTAAATTAAAAAGTTGGTCGGCCGAAAACCCCAACCTGTATGGACTGGTCGTCAGTTTAAATGAAAGAAACAAGGAGGCTGACAAAAAATACGAGCGGTTTGGCTGGCGTCAGTTCTCTCTGGCAGGTGACCAGTTTTTCCTGAATGGCGAAAAAATCGTCCTGAAGGGAGACTCCTGGCATTTTATGGGAATTCCACAGATGACCCGGCGGTATGCCTGGGCCTGGTACCGCATGTTAAAGGATTGCGGAGCCAATGCCGTGAGGCTTCATGCCCAGCCTTATCCGGAATTTTATCTGGACATGGCCGATGAAATGGGCATTTTTGTTCTGGATGAAACCGGCATATGGGCCAGCGACGCCGGTCCGAAATCAGATTCGGACACCTATTGGAAGAGCTGTGAAGATCACCTGCAACGCCTGATTATGCGCGACCGGAACCATCCTTCGGTATTTGGCTGGAGCGTCTGCAATGAAAACCTGCCGGTGGTGATCAATGTGCAACGGGCGCCGGAATCTGTTATTCAGCGGCAGATTGACGAAATTAACAAATGGGTCCGTCTGGCGGAAAAACTCGATTCCACCCGAAGCTGGATCTCGGGCGATGGCGAAACCAACCGCCCTACCGATCTGCCCGTGGTCATCGGACACTACGGACGGGAAAAAGAATACCAGCAATGGTCGTCGCAGGGCAAGCTGTGGGGAATTGGCGAAGGCGGGATGGCCTATGCGGGAACCCCGCGCGAAGCCGCTAATTTTGCCGGCGACCGTGCCTACGAATCGCAGTTGGGCCGTATGGAAGGCGTGGCGGCTGAAGCTGCAGGACTGCTTAACCTTCAGAAAAAATACAAGGCTTCGTTCCTTTCCGTTTTCAACATCGTCTGGTATGGCTTGAAACCACTTGAACTGGGAATGGCAGACACGTCCCGGGCTCCGGAAAGTTCGGACGGTATTTTCTTTCCTGCATATCGCGAAGGACAAGCTGGCGTGCAACCCGAACGCCTGGGCCCGTATTGCACCACCCTCAACCCCGGCTATGATCCCGCTTTGCCCGTCTATAAAATCTGGCCGCTGTTTGATGTCGTGCAGGATTCCTTTTCGGATACCGGCATGGTTCGTTTTCAACAGAAAAATAAGCCTGAAACCACCGGAAGCAGGCATGAATTTCTGCCGCCGGAATCAAGGGCCGTGCTGCTCTCGGCCGATCAGGATTCCGTTCTGTATAAAATGCTTGATGATCTGGGAATTGAAGTGTCGACAAAACCTGAACCGGCAAGGGATTTCAGGAATATCCTCCTGATTGACGGGAAGTTCCCCCCGCCCGACCCGCAATCCCGCAGGTTCAAAGATGCAGTTCTGCAGCGAGGGGGAATTGTCTGGATCGTTGGGATCGATCCGCGAACGGTAAAGACCCTGAATGACTTTCTGCCCGAACCGGTAACGGCAACTTCACGGAAATCAACCTCCTTTATTGTCAAAGCGGCCGATTCGCTGCTGAACGGCTTGGGCAATGCCGACTTTTATTTTTCGGAAATGGTAAAAACCCCGGTCATGTTACACGGACTGAACGGTCCCTTCGTGAAAGGCAGTCGCGTGCTGCTGGAAGCCTGCAACACCGATTGGAACACCTGGAACCATCAGCCTGAATCGTACAAAACAGCCGCTGTGCTGAGAAGTGAACGCGAAGCCAAAGAAGCGGGTAATGCACTGGTTGTCCGGAATTCCGGAAATGGAAAAATCTACCTGTCTGCACCCGATGCCGGAGAAATTGCCAGGATTTCGCCGTCGCTGTTAAGGCTTCTTTTCCTGAACCTCGGACTCAAACCACAAAACCGGCTCCTGAAAAATGCTGAAGCCGTTAATGCCGAAGGTGTGCTTGAAAACGCCCTGGTAATCGGCTCGTTCTCTTCAGAAGGCAGATCGCTGGAACAAACCGCGCTGTTCGATTTTCTCGGCGAGGCGGAGGCTGAAGCTTATTTCTCAGGAAACCGCCGGAATGGCAGGTTCTGGGAAGCGGCGAAGGCAGATGACGGAATTTTTGACTTTAAAAAGATGAATCTCTCCGGACCAAACGAAAACGCTGCAGCCTATGTGAGCTTTTGGCTGTATTCGCCACGGTCGCTGGCCGACCTGCTTGTTGCACCCGACATGCCGCGGCTGGATCTGTTTATCGGCGCCGACGATGCGTACCAGGTCGTGCTGAACGGAAAACTCATTCAGCAGGATTTGAATGAAGGTGGATTGAAACGCCGTGAGCAACGGATAGCGGCCCTGCCGCTGGAACAGGGCTGGAACCACATTCTGATCAAGGTGATGCAGGGCCGGGGCGACTGGAAACTGGCCGTGGAATTTGAAAGCGACCAGGAACAATTTCTGAAACAACTCCAATCAAAAATAAATCCGTAACATGGGTACTAATAAACTGATTAAAAGCGATCCGTAAAAAAATAAAGGTCTTCTGTTTTTCATTTGCGGGACTTCAATTAATCATTAAATTTGAACAAGATTTTAAATCAACCTGTGCTTGACAACGTTAAAATCAAATAACGAACCGGAATTGGTCCGCAAATTAAAGGATGGTGATTCTTCGGCTTTTGATTTGTTATTTGTCGGGTACAGCAGCAAACTCTTCTGTTTCGTCAACAAATACCTGAATCTGAAAGAAGAGTCGGAAGAAATTGTTCAGGATGTCTTTCTGAATCTCTGGAAACACCGAAAAGAGATCCGGTCGGAGGAGGCCTTTAAATCTTATCTCTATAAGATTGCCTTGAACAATATCCGGAATTACTTCGTCAAAAAACAAGTCCGCGAAAAACATAAGCAACTGATCGCTCAGGAATACCTGATTGATTCAGACAAGGATGAGCCTGACTATGAGGCGGTCATGAAACAGGTGGACCGCCTCATCAGTCTGCTGCCGCAAAAACGCAGGGAAATCTTCCTGCTGAGCCGTAAGGAAGGACTTGATACGTCAGAAATTGCAACGTATCTCGGAATTTCCGAATCGACCGTGAAAAATCAGATTTCTTCGGCCATTGGCTTTCTAAAAGCTGAAGCAAAGAAAAAAGGGCTTTCCGGCTTATTGTATCTCTTCCTGTTCTTATCGTCAGAATAATTTTTTACCAAAACATAGTACCTTTTTGTGTGAGCTTGTCTTTGGGTTTGAAATCCATTAGAAACGACTACGAATGTCACCGAACAAGAAAACAGTTGAAGAATTATACAAAGGGAACCGGTCCTTTTCGGTTATCCGGGCTGTTCTGGAATATTTTAGTCAGCCGGAACCGGAACCGGAGGTAGAAAACCTCCAGAAAGCGGAATGGCATGCTGTTCTTGCCGACGATCGGATACCAAAGGCAGAGTTGAGCCATGTTTTATACAAGCTTAAGTACCAGATCCTGCTGGAGAAAATGCAGCAGCAAAAGATTCTGATGCTCCGGTTATCCCAGCTCGCAGCCATACTGGTTTTACCTTTGGCGCTTTTTTTTCTCTTCAGGCAGAATCATACGGCCCCCGACGCCGGCAACCAGCCTTCTCTGGTCGAATTGCATTGCCCCGAAGGAGCCCGTATCAGGTTTAGCTTGCCCGACGGATCAAATGGCTGGCTGGCAGGCGGTTCTGTCATGACTTATGCTTCAGATTTCGGGAACGACAGGAATGTATCCGTCAAAGGCGAAGCGTTCTTTCAGGTAAGGCCTGATGAAAAACGCCCGTTTAGGGTCGGGCTTGACGAGCTTAGCGTAACTGTGCTAGGTACGCAGTTCAATGTCCTGAACTATGCCAATGACCCGGTTTCGGAGGTGGTTGTCTTAACGGGCCAGGTAAAGGTGGAAGGAAATACCGGTAGTTTCGCCAGGCAGCTTAACGCAAACCAGAAACTACAGCTTCAAAAAGCAGGAAATAAAATCGACTTATCAGATGTCAATGCCAAAAGTTATACGGCATGGACTGAAGGTCGGCTGGAATTTGACAATGAAAATCTGGAGTCGGTATGCCGGAAAATCGAGCGGTTTTATGATGTAGATGCAGAACTGAATAAAGAAGGACTGGAGAACAATGTATTGAGAGCCAATGTAAAGATCGGCAGCCTGGAGGAGCTTCTGAAATACATGTCGTTGGCCTTACCCATAAAATACGAACTAACAGACGCAAGAAAATCCGCCGACGGAAAAATCGTTCGGCGTAAACTGATCATATCAAAAGAATAACGGAAGAAAATAGAAGAGGAAGTGCTGGAGACACTTCCTCAGACATTTAGCATATAGGCAAGTTTTTTAACTATTACTAAACAAGTTCAAATGTATGAAAAAAAAAGATGGTAATGGGGTATGGTTGTATGGTACCCTGAAAAAAACACTGAGAATTATGCGTTTAGTTTTATTTCTTTTGTTGTTGAGCGTCTTTCAGACCATTGCGTCCGGTGGGTATTCGCAGAGTGCGAAAATTACCCTGAAAAGCGAGGCTGTAAAGCTGGTGGATGTACTCAACGAAATCGAGGACCAATCGGAATACCGGTTTATTTACGACAAAAGTCAGATTGATCTGGATAAAAAAGTGAAGATCAACTTTGACGGGGCAACGGTAAAAGAGGTATTGAAAGAATTATTCTTAAACCAGGGGGTTAACTACCAGATGATTGACAACCAGATCATTCTGACCGGTTCAGCTCCTGAAGTTGTACAGCAGCAAAAAACGGTCGCCGGGAAAGTCACTGATGCCTTCGGTTCAGCTCTGTCGGGTGTAACCGTACGTGTCAAGGGTACTACCCAGGGAACAATCACTAATACCGAAGGGCATTACGCCCTTCCGAATGTGCAGGCTGGTGCAACATTGGTATTCTCGTTCGTGGGTATGAGGACACAGGAAATCCCCGTTTCCGGAAAGACAAACATTCAGGTAGAAATGGAAGAAGAGGCTATCGGGCTGGAGGAAGTCGTGGCTGTCGGATACGGAACACAAAAGAAAGTCAACCTGACCGGATCGGTGGCTTCGGTGAGTTCAGAAGACATCAAAACGACCAAAACCATGAACATGGTCGATAACCTGGCAGGTAAATTATCCGGCTTCAGGGTGATGCAGCGGACCAGCGAACCAGGAGAGTATTCTTCAAACTTCGATATCCGCGGATGGGGCACCCCTTTAATTGTTGTTGACGGGGTTCAGCGGGATAATTTTTCACGAATCGACCCGAATGAAGTTGAAAGCATCACCATTCTGAAAGATGCCTCGGCAGCCATCTATGGGGTTAAAGCCGCTAATGGCGTCATATTGGTCACCACAAAAAAGGGGAAAAAAGGAGATTCAGAAATTACCTATACCACCAATTTCGGATGGCAGCAGATCACCGACTATCCCCGGCCGATGAATGCAGCCGAATTTACTGAAGCCTACAACTGGGCACAGCAAAACTCCGGCCAGATCCCGACATACAGCCAACAACAAATCGATGACTATAAAAGCGGAAAACTTACCGGTACTGATTGGTGGAATGTTGCCGTGAGAAACAGCGCTCCTCAGCAACAACATAACTTATCGGTCAGCGGCGGAAGCGACAAAATCAAATACTTTGGTTCCCTGGGGTACTTTTATGAGGAAGGTTTGTTAAGGAGCAAAGACCTGGACTACAATCGCTACAATCTGCGCATGAATGTCACCGCTCAGCTTACCAACCGGCTGGAATTTGAACTGGGAATTGGCGGTATCCTCGATAAAAAGAAAGCCCCGGCTGATGATGTCGAAGACATCTTCCGGAATGCCTGGACCATCAAGCCAACCTATACGGTCTACGCCAATAACAATCCGGATTATCTCCAGTATTTCGACGGGAACCATCCGTACGCCATTTCGCACGCGTCCATTATCGGCTACCGGCACACGTCCAATAAATCGTTTCAGGGAAATTTTGCTTTGAATTATGACGTTCCGGGCATCGACGGACTAAAAGCCCGGTTTATGTACGGATATGACATTAACCAATACTCATTCCGGGAATTCAGCAAAACATACAACCAGTATGAATACGACGCGGAGACAGACACGTACATCCCTTATGTCATTAACTCGCCTTCGCGTATGAGCATCAGTACGTCGGAAGAGACAAACTCGACCTTGCAGGCATCGCTGAACTACGAAACGACAATCAAAAAAAAGCATGGCATCAAGGCCTTGTTACTCTATGAAAACCTCCAGCTTGCCAACGATAATCTGAACGGCAGCAGGAACTTTACTGTTGATGCGGTTGATCAGTTTTACGCGGGGAACTCGGAACAGGAACTCAGCTCAGATCCCAATAATATTTATGAATTCAACAACCAGGGAATTATCGGGAGGGTCAACTACGACTATTCCTCGAAATACCTGTTCGAGTTTAGCTTCCGTTACGATGGATCGTCGAAATTCCCAAAAGGGAAAAGATGGGGATTCTTCCCTGCTGTTTCTCTGGGATGGCGATTGTCGGAAGAGGCTTTCGTCAAAAACAATTATGCTTTTGTCGATAACCTGAAAGTACGGGCAACCTGGGGAAAAATGGGAGACGATGCCGCATCTTCCTTCCAGTTTGTCCCGGGGTACGTCTATCCAACTACACTAAAACTGAACAGTTGGCCGGTACAGTATCCGCTGGGATACATGTTTGGCGGAGAAGTTACAACCGGTCTCGGTTTTAAAGGAATCGTCAATCCGGATATCACCTGGTACACGGCCACGCCAATTAACCTGGGATTGGATGCGTCGTTATGGAAAGGCAGGCTGGACCTTCAGTTCGATGTATTCAGAAGAAAACGCACGGGTTTGCTGGCCACCCGTCTGTTAAGCGTGCCCGAGACCGTCGGTGCCGCCCTGCCCGAGGAAAATCTCAACAGCGACTTAAGCCGGGGATTCGAAATCTCCATTGGTACTACACAAAAAGTCAATGACTTCACCTACAATGTCTCCGGTCAGTTCTCCTATACGCATACCAAATGGCTGGGTAAGGAGGAAGCCAAGGCCGGTAATTCATACCTGAACTGGAGAAACAGCAACAGCGACCGGAACTCCAATATTATCTGGGGTTATAAGCTGGACGGACAATTTCAGTCGCAGGAAGAAATAAACCGCTCAGCCATAGAAGACGGACAGGGGAACCGGTTTGTGAAACCTGGTGATTTGAAGTACACCGATATCAACGGCGACGGGATTATCGACGACTGGGATGTGGTTCCGATTGCAAAAGGAAATGCCAGTATGCAGGAACAATCTATCCCTGAAATTACCTATGGCCTGAAAATCGGGATGAGCTGGAAAAATTTCGATTTAAATGCACTGTTCCAGGGGGCTACGAATTTTTCGGTGCGCTTAATCGAGCATCTGGCAGCTCCATTTCCCTGGGGACGTAACGGACTGTCTCATTTTTACGATACCTGGCACCAGGCTGATTTTAATGACCCGAACAGTGAATGGATCCCCGGGAAATATACGCCGGCCCGCCTGTCGGGAACGAATCCGAACAATTTGCTGTCGACTTATTACATTAAAGATGCCACCTATCTTCGGCTTAAAAATCTGGAGATTGGCTACACCCTGCCAGGTCGCCTTGTAAAGAAAGTTGGCATTCAGAGCTGCCGGGTTTTTGCAAATGGATTCAATTTGCTTACCTGGTCAAAGCTTGATTACATGGACCCCGAACATCCGCAGGCCTATTACGGGTATATGTACCCGATCACCAGAAATTATAACCTCGGTTTAAGCGTATCATTTTAAACAACGGAAATTTATGAAAACAAATTTAAAACACCTGTTCATTTTGTTTATTTTTCTGATTGTTTCCTGCGACGATCAATTGGAAATCGCACCAAAAAATATCCTCACCAACGATCAGGTTTTTGCCAATGAATCAGCAATCCGCTCGTATCTGGCCAGCCTGTATATTTCCCTGCCTGTTGAAAGTTTCAATTTCAGCGCTAAAAACGGATTCAACACCTGGTCTTCGGGCTGGGTCCCGGCGCATACTTCAGGCGAAGGATTGAGTTGTGACAACCTCGATCAGATCGGAAACGGAACCTGGTATAACTGGTGGACAAATGGTTATAAGACCATCCGGAATGTGAATAACTTCATTGAAAACATCCCCGATGCAGAAGTCAATGAGGAGAAAAAACAGGTCTACCTGGGTGAAGCTTATTTTATCCGGGCCTTCAACTATTTCGGGCTTGCAAAACGCTATGGCGGAGTTCCGATAATCCGCAGCGCCCAGGACTTTACCGGCGATAATCTCGATGAGCTTCAGGTGGAACGGAATACGGAGAAGGAAGTCTACGATTTCATTGCCACACAACTGGACAGTGCCATTCTCCTGCTCCCCGATGAGAATGAAAGAGGAAGGGTCAATAAATATACGGCACTGACCTTAAAATCACGCGCCATGCTATATGCAGCCACCGAAGCCAAATACGGAAATGTGCTGTTAGACGGACTGGTTGGCATACCGTCTTCTGCAGCAGGTGGTTATTTCCAGGCTTCATTCGACGCGGCAGAGGAGGTAATGGAATCCCAAAAATACAGCCTGTATAATGCCAACCCCGGCGACAAGGTCGCTAATTTCACCAGCCTGTTTATTGAAACCATCGATAACCCGGAGATGATTATGGTTCAGGAATATCATTATCCCGAATTTGTCCATTCGTACGATTGCTGGTACCTTCCATACGGCGTTCGCGGTCCGTGGGGATACAGCTCGAGGATGAATCCGACACTGGAAATGGTCGAGCAGTTTGAATATGTGGATGGTTCGCCGGGTACTTTGAAACTGACCGATGGAACAGGGGCGCCGGTCAAATACGCCGTTCCGGCCGCCTTATTCAAAGATAAGGATCCCCGGTGCATGGCTACGGTCATTATTCCGTTTGGAACTTTCCGGGGAACCGTGATCGACGTACAGGCCGGTATTATTGACGACCACACCAGCGCAAACACCGGGACAGTTTATGGACGGAAAGTGGTCAGCGTGGGTGACTATACGCAGAAGTACGATGCCGCCAGTCATACCGTCAGTTCCACCGGGAACATGAAGATAATCAGCATCAACGGCATCGGCGGAAGCGAACGCACCATGACCGGCTTCTATATCCGGAAGTACCTGGATTATAATCTGGATATGAGTGAGGCTGCCGGATGGAAATCCACCCAAAGCTGGATTGAAATGCGCTATGCCGAGGTGTTGCTAAATTATGCTGAAGCAGCCATTGAACTGGGAAAAATTCCGGAAGCAAAAGCCGCCGTTAATGAGGTCAGGGAACGGGCTGGGATTGCCTTGCTGACCGATGCCCAGGTAACCCGCGACCGGATCCGCAACGAACGCATGGTGGAGCTGGCATTCGAAAATCAAAAGTACTGGGACATCCGGAGGTGGCACATTGCCGATCAGTTGATCGTGAATAAACGGTTCACAGCGCTTTTGCCCTATTACGATCTGCAGGCCAATGCCTATGTCTTTGCCAAAACTCAGGTGGGAAACCAACTGACCTTCTGGCCCCAGTTGTACTATGAAAAAATCAGTCCCTCTGAAATACAACGGAATCCCAGACTCACTCAAAACCCGCTTTATTAGAATTAAACCTTAACGTTTTGAAATATGACACGAAAATTAATCATCTCGTTATTTATTGTACCGGCACTTTTCTCCTGCATGGATGACATTGATAATTACGATGCGCCCGACTCAACGATCACCGGTGTCGTCATTGATAATACCACCAATGAAGGAATCCAGACCGAACAACCCAACGGGTTCAGAATCCGCCTGATTGAAAGCGGATATGACAACGTGGTACCCCTCGATTTTTGGGGAAAGCCCGACGGCAGCTTCTTCAATTCACAGCTTTTCGCGAATACCTATGAAGCAGGACCCATTGAAGGGCCGTTTCTTACTCCGGCAACTCAAAGCGTAAATATCAGCGGCGTGACTGAAGTCAACTTCACGGTTACGCCGTTTATGACCGTTCACGCTTCAGAGCCCACAGTAAGCGGTAAAAATATCACCGTGAAATATACCCTTTCAAAGCCCGATCAGGTTTCCTATAACTTCGTGAAAAGCTCTGTCCTCGCGGCCACCATACCCGGTGTAAGTAACGCGGTAAATAACTACCGGGCAGATCAGAGTCTTTCCGGCATGACTTACACGCAGATTGACGGAACAGAATTCACCGACGTACTGGAAAACTTGCCGTCGGGGTCCTATTATGTGCGGGTAGGCGCGCTCACGTCCAATCCGCTGGGAAAATACAATTACAGTAAGGTGTTTCAGGTTACCGTGCCCTGATTACCGCAAGGCACGAGATACCAATCCGTCATTGCTGAGACGATCTGATCAATCCAGGTATGAAGATTACTTCTCGTCCCGCAGTGACGGATTGATTTATTAATTTGATAATTTTAGAATGTTTGACAAGTTTAGGCTTCACCCATGAAAAAGATTCTGATTCCGATAACAGCGGTATGGATAATTGCGGGTTTCTTTGACGCAAATGCCCAGGATACAGTCTCCGTTTTTCCAGGTGCGGATGAACAGACGCCTTCACGATCCGAGTATTTTACCTGGACTAACAACACCAATGAAGGTGCCACTGAAAATCAAACGCTTATCAACCTGCAATTCTTTAAATGGCTGCAGGAGGAATACGGCATGCAACTGGATATCTATGCGTTCGATGCCGGCGCCATTGACGGCTCCGGCTTTTATGGTTCCATAGACTCGGAACGTTTCAACCGGCAGTTTCCGCATGGCTTCGGTCCGATTGCCGAAGCGGCAAAACCGCTCAACCTGTCACTGGGACTTTGGGGCGGACCGGATGGTTTTGGCAATACGCCGCAGGAAGAACAAAAACGGACCAGTATGATGGTCAGTCTGGTCCGGGATTACAATTTCTCCTTGTTTAAGATGGATGGCGTATGCGGTCAGTTGCGTACCGAAAAGCAGGAGGCCTTTTACCGGATGATGAATGAATGCCGGAAGTACCGGCCGGATCTTATTCTGCTCAATCACAGGCTAAACCTGGGTAAAGGTATGGCGCACAGCACCACATTCTTACTGGGAAGCGCGGAAACCTACATTGATGTTCACATGTCCAATGGGATTACAGCACCGCATCATCGTGCCGGAGCCATTTCCCGGGAGCTCACGCCTAAGCTGACGCGCCTGACGGAAGACCATGGCGTTTGCCTTTCATCCTGCCTCGACTATTGGGAAGATGACCTGATCCTTCAGGCTTTCAACCGGAACCTGGTGGTTTCACCGCAAATTTACGGGAATCCGTGGCTGCTTCGTGATGATGAATTTCCACGACTGGCACGCCTGTTCAACCTTCACCGGAAATACCGGGATATCCTGCCTGACGGAATCGTTCTCCCGGAAGAAAACTACGGGCCAAAAGCGGTTTCCAGAGGTGATTCGGCTACCCGGTTCATTACCCTTCGAAACCTGGGTTGGGACCCGGTTACTTATACGATTGCGCTGGATCAGTCGACGGGATTAACGCAAAAAGGACAGGTACTGGTAAAACTGGAGCACCCCTTTGAGCAGGTACTGGGCTCTTATGCCTTCGGATCGCAGGTGAAAATCGAGGTGCTGCCTTTTCGTTCCTGTCTGGTCAGACTGACCACGGTCCCCGAAAAGGACCGATCGGTAGAAGGATGCAATTATGAGGTCTTGAGCGAGCTGGAAGGAAAACCGATGAAAGTTCAGTTGCTTGGGTTCCCTGGCGAAAGCTCCACAATAAGCCTGCGGGGCGATTTCAGCGCGTACAGTTCCGCTTCACTGGGAAACACGAAAGCGCAGGCTTTGTTGAAAGGAAAAACGATGAACGTGCGTTTTCCCGGGCAGCCGCCGGCGGAGCCTTACCACCGGAAGCTCGGCGATCTGACGGTATGTCCTGTACCCGGCGATGCACGCGGTCTTTACGAGGCGACCTGTTTTGCTGCCGACAATAATGCCCTGGAGGTCCGGAGCCTTTATCGCTCGGGACCGACCGGGATTCCCCAGGTACAGGCAGCCCGTGATGCTTTTTTTAACCAAAAAATCTTTATTGAACGGGATTTATGGGACAAGTATCTTTTCGATGATGATCCAAAAACGTTCTTCTCTGTTTGCACCCGGTATCCGGACATGATCAGGGGCGGTGCCCTGCGCATCGATCTGGGAAAAACCATCATCCTGGACAGTCTGGTTATCCGGGTTCCCGATGAATATGCCCTTTCACCTTTGAAATCAGAGGAGGGTGTAACCGCTCTTGTTTCCAACGATTTTAAAACGTGGGAACCAATTACATTCCTTGCCGGGAAAGCGATGACCATCTCGTTTCAGCAGCCGGATTCGGTACGGTATCTTTGCATTCCCCGATCGCCCAGCCATATTTCAGAAATGATTGGTTATAAAGATAATTTGAAAACAAACCGAGGCCGGTGGCGGGCTTCAAACCTTTTTCAGGACTACGACCGGAATGGATTTACCGCTGAAAATGCCTGGTCCTGCCGCTTTACACTGAATGAAATCCCCAAAGGGAGTTACCTGTGTATCGCAATTAATGGACCCCACGGTGCCGAACAGGCATTCGCTTCTGTAAAAATTGACGGGCAGTTGTTTGGGTGCCCCGACCGGAGCCCTTCTTTTCAAAGCAATGTATGGGAATATCCGGTGGCCGCTGCCGATCGTGCTTACACGTATTATTTACCGCTCACCAGCGAAATGGCGGGAAAAACGATCGAAGCGTTTGTACTAAGTGAAGGAAAAGAAACGAACCTGAAACCGGAGGTCTGGATTTCAGCCTACCCCATTCCGTTTGAAAAAGTAAATTTGGTTTTCTATCCCGAAAAGAAGTAAATTTAGGCTTAAGCGGCTCGCAGCCGGAAGCTGTATGCAACGACAAACAAACTGTGAAATAAAGTGATACAAAATAAATCTTTAACAATAAAGCTAACCAATATGAAACGAGCCGTGTTGACAAAGTTCACAGTCGCAGTCACAGTTACAGTTACCAGTCTTTACTAAACACTGAGACTGAACACTGAGGCTTCTAAACTACCATTTAAAAAACAAAATTATTACCCTATGAATCGCACTGTTTTCAGCACGTATTCGCTGATTTTTCTGATCCTGCTGCAAACCCTTGCAGTGAAAGCCCAACAGCCGGAAAAACTGGCTCCGGGGATCTGGAAACTGACCTTCGGTACGCCCGAAAAAAACCGGCCTGCCGATGTAAAATATCCGGCAGCGTTGGACGCGCTCGAAATTTTGCCTGCAGGCCAAACCATTCCGACGCTCCTGGAAAAAATAACGTTCAAAAAGGTACCCCAGGGGGTGCTGGCCGAACTGGAAATGGACGATTCAGAACGGATTTATGGCTTCGGTCTGCAGTTCAACACCTTTGGGCAGCGGGGACTGCGCAGGGAGATCCGCACCAGCAGCGGCGCCCGGGGAAACGACAGCTCTTACCCCCACCCGGTCCCGCTCGGCGACATTGGCATGGGGCATGCCCCGATGCCTTTCTATATTTCCTCCAAAGGATACGGTCTGCTGATCAATACCTCCCGCTATGTGACCTTCTATGTAGGATCGCAGCATAAGATCGGCCAGTCGGTCATGATCAAAAACACCTTAAAGGAGGAAGAACTCAACAGCACAGCTTCGGCGAAAGAACTCTATCAGCGCAAATACACCAGGTCGGCCGACCTGTCAATCCTTACCGAAGGAACCGAAGGTGTGGAAGTGATCCTGTTTGAAGGGCCGGCCATAACGGATGTCATCAGGCGGTATAACCTGTTTTCGGGTGGTGGTGCCATTCCCCCACTTTGGGGACTGGGCTTCAAATACCGGGGTAAAAGTGATTTCACCGATGAGAAGGTACTCCGTTTTGCCCGCTATTTTCGCGAAAACAGGATACCCTGCGATATGATCGGGCTGGAGCCGGGCTGGCACTCTTCGGCCTATTCCTGTTCGTATGTCTGGAATCAGAAAAATTTCCCAAAGCCCGACAGTCTGCTTCAGCTTCTCCATGGAGCCGGCTACAAACTCAACCTCTGGGAACATGCCTATGTACATCCTTCTTCCCCCTTGTTCGACCCGCTCATCCCATTCTCGGGAAACTACGCGGTATGGCAGGGAGCAGTCCCCGATTTTTTCACTCCCGGGGCCCGGCAGATTTTCGGCGATTATCACCGAAAAAACTTCCTGGACAAGGGCATTTCAGCCTTCAAACTCGATGAATGCGATGCTGCCTATTACGACGTGGCCGGCGGGGAATGGAGCTTTCCCGATATCGCTGAGTTTCCTTCGGGCCTTGACGGCTTGCAGATGCGCCAGCTGTTTGGCTTCCTCTATCAAAAAGTGCTTTGGGACGAGTTTCGCAAGGCCGGTAAGCGGACCATGCTGGAGGCACGGGCATCTTACCTGTTTGCAGCACCTTTTGGGGCCGCTATTTATTCCGACCTGTACGACCACGGACAATATGTGAACATGATTGCCAATTCAGGCTTTTGCGGGCTCAACTGGTCGCCCGAAGTGCGCGAAACCCGGTCGGAAGCCGATCTGATCCGCCGCATGCAAACCACGCTGATGTCGGCGCATATGGTGGTCGATTGCTGGTTTCTGGAAAATCTGCCCTGGTTTCAGTTCGACAAGGACAAAAACAACCGGGGCGAATTTTTACCCAATTACAAAGAACTGGAACAAAAGGTAAAAAAACTGGCAGAACTGCGTATGAGCCTGATCCCCTATCTTTATGCGGCCTTTGCCCGGTATCATTTTGAAGGAACTCCCCCCTTCCGTGCGCTGGTGCTCGATTATCCCGGCGATCCCGGGACCTGGGAACTCAGCACGCAGTACATGATGGGCCCCGATATCCTGTGCGCTCCTTTCATTGACGGCGCTTCTGAACGGGAGATCTACCTGCCGGAGGGCAACTGGTACGATTTTAACACCAACAAGAAATACGAGGGCCGGAAAAGGCACACCATCCGCATGAGCCTGGATGAAATCCCCCTGTTTGTCAAAGAAGGGGCTGTGCTCCCGCTTGCCCGCCCGGTTGAGTTTGTCACGCCCGAAACAGTTTTTGACATCACCTGCCGGACCTACGGGAACAACCTGCGGGAGGCGGAACTTTTTGAAGACGACGGTTTTACCTTCGGCTTTGAAGACGGACAATATAACCGCATCAGCCTGAAACGGGACGATAAGCGCGAAACAGTAAAGCGTGAAGGCTCATTCAGGGAGAAGAAGTACCGGTTTGTTTCGTGGGAACATATAAATTAAAAGAATTTAAAGATGATACTGAAAAAAACATTACTGCTTTCTTTCGTTGTTTTGGCTGTTACGGCACAAGCCCAAAAGGATGAGTTGATCCTTCTGAAGAATGCTTTCCTGGAACGGCAGTTTTCGGTGAAAAACGGAGCGTTTTTTACCAGCAGCTTTCGGAACCTGCTCACCGGTAAGGATTACAGCCGCGAGGGTTCGGAGGAATTTTATCTTACGCTTGGCGGACAGGCTGTTGCCGGAGCAGGGCAGGCGGCATCATTCGGCTATGCCGGCCATTCGCTTCAGAAAAAAGAACCCGGCGTTCAGCAGCTCTCGGTCAGGCTCAAAGGCCGCAACGGCAGTCCGGCCCAAATGCTGGAGGTAGAACTGATTTACTGGTTATATGATGAATTCCCCGTGGTGCGCAAGCAACTCAGGATCACCAACCGGGGATCTGAAGCCGTTGCAATCGAAAACCTGGAAGTGGAACGGCTGAACCTGGTGCCGGTAAATACGCAGCAAACGGATATTTACAGCGAGTACGGCACCCGTCTCACCTGGCGCCCGTTTGTCGGCAACCACCACGACGCGGCCGTCTATGTGTGTCATGTGTTTGACAAGGAAGGCTTTATTCTGGGAAATGAAGCGCCCAGCGTGCTGAAACGCACCGAGCTGTACACGTTCAACGACCGCATTTCGGTCGGAACAACAAAAACGGACGATCATTATCCGTTTAAACGGTGGATTGCCCCGGGTGAAACCTTTTCCAGTCCCAAAGCCTTCATTTGCCTGGTGAAAGCGCCTCATGCGGATGCGGCTTTTGAAGGCCCGTTTGCCGATTTTGTCCGGACCCGGCTGGGTGTTAAACTTTTTGAACGGGAGGAAATACCCTTTGCCTTTTACAATACCTGGTTCCCGTTCCGCACCAACCTGAGCGACACCCTGCTGTATAAGGTAGCCGACGGACTGGCAGGCACGGGTGTCGATCTGTTGATCATCGACGACGGCTGGCAGGCCAACTTCGGCGACTGGGAAGCCGATCCGAAAAAGTTTCCGGGCGGACTAAAACCGGTTTGCGACGATATCGTTAAAAAAGGCATGCGACCCGGTCTGTGGCTCTCTTTGGCCACGGTAAGCGAAAACAGCCGGGTATTCCGGGAGCATCCCGAATGGGCCGTGCTGGACAAAGACGGCAAACCCGCTTACCTGCATACCAACGGGAAAGGGAAATACACCATGTCGATGGGATCGGGTTATTACGACTACATCCTTCAGAAAATAAAAAATCTGGTAAAGGAAAACAGCCTGGCCTACCTCAAACTTGACTTTGCCATCGCCAACTCGGCCTATGTGCTCGACTATGAACGCAAAGGCGATTGAGGCGGCTTTGAGCATAAAACGTACCGCGACCGGGCCAGCTCCTATTACGGGATCTATGAAAAAACCATGCAGTTTTTCGATGAGCTGCACCAGGCCTTCCCCGACCTGCTGATTGACTGCACCTATGAGGTGTGGGGGGAATATTACATCAACGATTTTGCCTTGCTCGAACATGCCGACTACGACTGGCTGACCAACTACGAGGCCGACCCGCCCGAGGGTCCCGTCAGCATCCGCCAGATGGCATACGACCGGGCAAGGGTCATCCTGGCGGCCACCAACCTGATCGGTAACCAGCAAATGTATACCACCGGTGCGAATACCGCCATTACCAAACACTATAAGTACACCTATTTGTCACTGGCATCGAGTAAACCCATCCTGGTAGGCGACCCCCGGTCGTTCCCCGAAGAGGCCAAAGCCTGGTACGCCAAATGGAACAACTGGTTTAAAGAGATGGACCGGAAGTACCAGTTTACCCGCTTCAGTCAGGGATTTGAGGTATTCCCCCGGCCAAACCTCATCAACTGGGACGGCTGCTACAAGTTCAATAAAGAGAAGGAGGGCGGTGTGCTGTTCTTTTACCGGAACGGATCGCCCGAGCCGACCCGCACCTTCCAAATGCCGCTGGTCAATGCCGGATCGACTTATCATTTGTATGATCCCGAAGACGGTAAAATATTTGGAAGATATACAGGCCGGGAACTTTTGGAAAAAGGAATAACAATCACCATTCCCAATCAATATGAAGCAAAGGTGTTGGGAATAGAAAAAATAAACTGATATGTCAACAGAGTTCACAATCACAGTCGCAGTTACCAGTCTTCACTGAACACTGAGACTGAACACTAAGACTTTTATTGGCAAATTCTATACCGTTGGTAAGCCTCTCAAAGTAATGACGTGCAATACGCAAATTATAGTCGAAAAAATCGAAAAAATAAATGTATATGAAACTATTCCACGCTTTAAAAGTGAATGTAAACAAGCTGGCGGCCTGCGTTTTGCTGTTGCTGGCTTTTTCGGCCTGCTCCGTAAAACCGTTTAAACTGATCCTGCTGCCCGATACTCAAACCTATTCCAGGCTGCATCCTGAAATATTTTATGCACAAACCGAATGGATTGCCGGAAATGCCGACAGTGTGGCCTTCGTTTTGCACCAGGGAGATATCACCGACGACAATGTGGATCGACAGTGGCAGGTGGCACAAACGGCGCTGACCATGCTCGATGGTAAAGTTCCGTATACCGTTGTTCCCGGCAATCACGACATAGGTGAGAAAATTGCCGATACCCGGAATACCAGCCTGTTCAATCAATACTTTCCCTATGAGAAATACAGCAAAATGAATGGCTTTGGCGGGGCATTCGAAACAGGAAAGATGGAGAATGTCTGGCACACCGTTAAGGCAGGAGGTGAAAAATGGCTGATCCTTTCGCTTGAGTTCGGTCCCCGCAACAGGGTGCTGGATTGGGCAAACAAGGTGGTTGAAGGTCATCCGCGCCATAAAGTCATCGTAAACACGCATGCTTACATGTATTCCGATGATACCCGCATGGGCGAAGGCGACGACTGGATCCCACAGGTTTACGGGCTGGCAAAGCACGCCACGGGCGGGGACGCCGTGAATAACGGGGATCAGATCTGGGAAAAACTGATCAGCCGCCATCCGAACATGTTCTTTGTGTTCAGCGGGCATGTTTTGCATGACGGCACCGGGACGCTTGTCAGCGAAGGTGTAAACGGAAACAAGGTTTACCAGATGCTGGCAAACTACCAGGGAGGAGTGGACGGATCAGAAAAGGGAGGAAACGGTTTCCTGCGCATACTCACGATTGATCCGCGAAATCACCGGATATCGGTTCAGACTTATTCACCATACGTAAATCAATACAAAACAGATCCGGACCAGCAGTTTGTGATCAAAAATGTTGATTTTTAGTTTGGAAACACAACACCTGTTATTCATTTAGCAAATCATCGATTTCTATTTTATTTATCTCGTTGCTTTGCTGTGCTTTCTTGTACTTATTGAACCTCATGCTGCATGTTAAAAGGAAAAGGGGAGTATGAGGTCTGAATTCCATCCTGGAGTAAAAAGATGAATTCTTTGAAACCGATGAAAACTTAGTGGAATGGAATACATCGCGTACCTGGAAGGTGAGGTTAAGGACGTTTTTGAAGAAATCTTGCTTTACGGCAACGCTGGTGGCAATAAATCCTTGCTGACTTCCTTGGGCAGTGGCCCTTTCTCCGTTATAAAAAGCATTTAGCTGGATCTGAGTTCCCTGTTTAAATTTAAAACCGGAACTCAGTTTGGCACTCACTGATACCGATGAATTACCGGAGGGTTGATCCATCAGGTCGCCCTCAATGTTATATCTGAACAGGCTGGAGCTTGCTGTCAAACGCCACCATTCATTGAATGGCATGCTTGCTGCAAGTTCAATCCCCAACGAATAATCCTCATTCATGTTCTGGTAAGTTATACGCATTGTGGTATCGGAGTTCAGAGAACGTACCGGAGTAATCTTGTCACGAATCTGCTTGTAGAAAAACTGGACAGAATAAAATGACAGGAAAACCCGCTTTATCACATTAAGCTCATACGAATTGGTATACTCGGACTTGAGGGCAGGATTTCCCAAACGATAAGTCTGCTTGTCAGCATAGATGACAAAAGGGGTGAGCTGTTCGTGCGAAGGTTGGTTAATCCTTCTGCTGTAACTTGCCTGTAACTGTAAATCACGGGGAAATTTCCAGGAGAAGTGAACGGTTGGAAAAAGGTCCAGGAAGTGACGGTTATATTCGTCCTGCCCATTATTTTGAGCCAGATTTCGGGAAAAATATTCGACACGTAGTCCAAGTTTATAACCCAGACTGTTTTTCTCACCTGAAACTAAACCATATCCCGAATGTGTTTTTTCGGTAAGCTCAAAAGCGTTTTGCAGATCAATGTTTTCAATCCATTCATTTAGGCCGTTATCGAAATCTTCAAGTTCATAATTACGGGGTCCGGAGTTTTGTTTAAACTGGTAACCTGTTTCGAGTTTTACCAATGAGGAGAATGGATTTGCATAGTTAATGTTCACCCGAAATTCGCGTTCAACATTGTCTTCGGTGGACTTTTGGCTTGATGTCCGGGATTCCTGCGGAACCCAATTCAGGTCGGACGGACTGCTTGAGAGGGTATTGTTTTTGTCATCATTAAGTTTGGAAAAATAGGCACTGGCTTCGAGTGAATGACCGGAATGACCGGAATAATCAAAATGATGAAGATAAGAGAGATTGTAGTCCTTATATGGGCTTGATTTTTCATAATTGGTTTCATCAACAAAATAGGATAAGCTGTTTTCGGGGATCATTAAGCTGCTATATTTGACATCAAGCTTTCTCTTAAATGTTTTTTCCCCTGACGATCTTTGTAATATGAAGATATTTCGATGATCTATTTCATATTCGATGCTGCTGGCAAAAGCAAAACTTTGCCTGCTGATTGCTCCCTCTGTTGTAAATGACTGCACCAAAGTAGCATCTCCCGGATATGTTTCACGGTACATATTGCCCGAAAAATCTAAAGGATCGCTATTTGTATTAAGGGCCAACGACACGTTTAACCTGCGCGATTTACGGTTTAGACTGATATTGCCACCCCATTTACCATTGACTCCGCCTGATACACTGATCATACCACTGTAACCACTTCCTGCATTTTTCTTTAGAATGACATTGATGATACCGGCTTCGCCATTCGGATCGTATTGTGCAGAGGGGTTAGAAATAATTTCTATATTTTCAATCGTTTCGGCCGGTATCTGCTGCAGCGCATCACTCCCCTGCAAGGAGGAAGGACGACCATCGATCAGTATTTTGTAATTGCTGCTTCCCCGTAAGGTTACATTTCCGCTCAGATCCGTTTTTACAGATGGTTCCGTCTCAAGGGCATCGGCTGCCGTTCCTCCTTTAACAATCAAATCATTGGATATATTGATTATTTTTTTGTCTATTTTATACGCGTTTCCAGGCCTGGAAGCGGTAACATTCACCTCTCCAAGCATGTTTGCAACTTCGTTAAGCTTTATTTCGCCCAGCTTAACATCATACAATTTAGGACTGATTAGTACTTTGCTTATTCTGCTCTTTTCGTATCCAATAAAGCTCACTTCCATCGAATATACTCCAACGGAAATATCTTTGAGCTGAAAAAACCCATCTTTATCGGAAATTGTGCCCTCAATAATCTTTTCATCCGGAAAGGAGAAAAGTGCGATTGTGGCGTATTCAATGGGAGCCGAGCTCTTTGAATCGATTATTCTGCCCGTAATGCTGCCATTTACTCCAAGACCGCCAGGTAATGACTGTCCATGAAGAAAGTGTGCCTGGATTAACGCCAGTAAACACAAAATGCCTGCTTTTGGATAGATTTTTCCCAACATGGTCAAACAAATCTAGGGTTCCTTAATTTCAAAATACACGGTATCCGCTGCCAAAGCTGTAAAAATCCCGTAGCCATTCTCAATGTTTGAGGCAAGTTCGGTTAATGTTCTGGAATCCTGATTCTGCGATTGGTATATAGCTGTGTATTCCGCGTTTACCTTGGAAACAACGACCATATACCTTCCGTAATACTGAATCTTATTGAAGAAAATGTTTGAGAAATCGGTAGCCAATGGAGGAATATCGAATGAGTTTCCCAAATCGGGCAACAAATCCTCCGGATCAAGGGTTTGCGGATTTGTCTCTATGTTTTTGACTGAAATGTAGTAATACGAATGATCGTCGTTTGTCCATCGCACCTGAACCGAAATCTCGGCCAACTGCTGAAGATCCCAATAACTCTGAATAGGCGAAATGTATTTGACGGCGTCTGATATACTCAGATTCAGAGGTTTGGAAGGCACCCTGGTTGACGCGCTAACGTTCGTCGAGTTGAACAGAAAGCTGAACTCAATGTTCTGGGCAGGCTGAAGTATCAGGTCATCGTTCTCTGTACCATAGTATCCCGGATGATCAGGATTTTCATACAGGGGGTATTCTGCATGATCGATCCTGATCTTAATATCCAAACCGGAAATCAGCTTCTCTCCGAAATCGTTTACCTCATCAAATTTTACCAATTCCGAGATTTTAAGATTCCTGACCGGAGTTCCTTCGTACAGGTACCCTTCAACCACCGGCTTAGGCACAAATTCCTGTGAAGAATCGCTTTCTTCGCACGAATAAATAAGACATTCCAGCAAGAAGATGATCATGAAAAATTTAAGTGCGTTCATTTATTCAGATTTAAAAAATGTCAAGGTATCAGGTATCATTTTCTGTTTCACTATTTCAGTCTGACTGAAAAGAACAGGCTGGGAGTTACTCCGAGATAAGTGACGTCGACGGCTTCAAAAATCTCGTTTTGCGTGTCGATCGTATAATCTTTATACCAGATATTGCTCCTGTTGTACACGTTAAAAACGGACAATCCGAACGAAGCCGGAGCTTTTCCAAGCTTGAAATTATAAGTTGCACTCAGGTCAAGCCGGTTATAGTCGGGAAGGCGGGAAGCATTTTTCTCGCCTATGGTGATATAGTATTTTCTCGTGCCATCGGGAAGATTCAGGTAATACCCTCCTTCCGGAGCCGTATAAGGCTTTCCGGCACCATAGATGAATGTTGCAGCAAACGACCATCGGCGCCATTCGTAACAATTTACCAGTTTCAACTCATGGGTCTGATCATGGAGAGCCGGGAAATTCTCTTCGCTAATGTCAGGAAAGGAATGGATCACTTTACTTAAGGTATAGCCAATCCATCCGGTATATTTTCCTATTTTGCGCTGGATCAGAAATTCTATTCCTTTCGAGTATCCGGTTCCTTCAAAGAATGAATTAGCATAAATATCCTGTTGACCATCCGGATTATTCTGCCTGCTTCCGATCCTTGTATTTAATTCAGAAAGGCCCTGCATATCTTTGTAATACGCTTCTATATCAAACAGCCAGTTTTGTACATCATAGCTGACTCCCAAAATGTAGTGTGTCGCATTTTGAACCGGGATTAATTTATTATCAGACAATAACCAGATTTCCTGTGAGCCATTTTGAATATCCTCCTGAACACTTCTGTTAATAAACTGATTGTAGGTGCCCCAGGCGCCTTTAATAGTTAAGCTGGCCGTTAACTGGTATAAAGCCTGAATTCTCGGCTCAAGATAAAACTGCTCAGTCTGGTCGAAGAAGGTAAGCCGTAACCCACCGATTAATTTCAGTTTTTTAGAAAGCGCCCATTTGTCCTGTGCATACGCTGTGGAGACAATCCCTTCATTATCGATCTGAAATGCGGAGCTGTCGTTGACCTCATTATTAAATGAGATTCTATTCCGGAGAATGTTCACTCCAAACCCCAGCCGGTGACTGGTATTTAATTCATATTCCCAATCGTTTCGAAAGGACAATTCATCGACATTGTTATTCTGAATGATACCGAAATTCTGCTGATCCTGTTCGCTGTCGCTTTTGAATATGGTTGTAGCCCGGTCCCGGTCGCTGAAAAAATTTGAAAACGAAAGCACAGAATTACTGTATAACCGCGCGTTCAGCTTTCGCCCCCATTTCGCACTGACACCCCAGTTTCCCCATTGGGTCAAATCAGTGGTATTCACATTGAAATATGAGCCGGAACCTTGCATGAATCTTCCCGTACTTTGCCGGTCAATGGTATTATCGAGCTTATCTTTACCGGCATAGAACGATACGGATATCACATCCTTTTCTGAAGGCTTCCAGGTTCCCTTCAGATTCAGATCGTAAAAATGAAAAACAGGTTCCGCATTTTGGTTTGAGTTTCTTCTGCCGGAGAGATTTCCTTGTGCTGCCGGCTTTTCATTACCGGCCATGTCAAAGATATCCTGATAGAGTTGGCTCTTAATGATCTCCGTAAAAGATCTGCGGGCAGCGAACAGGATTGATCCTTTTTGGTTAAGCGGTATTTCCGTAAAAACATTAGCCGATATCGAACTAATTTCGCCTCCCATGTTGAATTGTTGTTCATTCCCTGTTTTGCCTGTTATCTCAACCACGCTGGAGGTTCTCCCTCCGAATTTCGGTTCAAACGGGTTCTTCGTCACTTTTGATGCAGTTTTATCCGGTTTTGGACAGAACAGTTTTTCTTCTGAGCAATTCAAACCCGGCACGTCCGTACATTTCCCGTTTCTTGTTTTTCAACCGGTTTACATT